>Ga0213864_10000003_pt1 | contig 128880 bp, 142 predicted proteins | sample PICome_5_FD_160078 | JGI IMG/M metagenome (GOLD analysis project Ga0213864, IMG submission 160078) | Coastal seawater microbial communities near Pivers Island, North Carolina, United States - PICO247 | ecosystem: Environmental > Aquatic > Marine > Coastal | place: USA: North Carolina... | reverse complement strand
GTACTTTGGTTCGCCGAGAGTTGGTAATCGTGAATACTGTAAATCTAATATTGCAAATCATATTAGATTTGTAAACAATAATGATATAGTACCAAGTGTACCGCCTGCAATCTTTACTTATAAACATCATGGTAAGTTGCGTTATATTAATTTTTATGGTAATATTCGTAAATTGACACCATGGCAGAGATTTAAAGATCAAATGAGAGGGAGATGGGCCGCATTAAAGAAAAGACAATTCTTTGATGGTGCTTATGACCATAGTATGAAATATTATATGAGATATACGGAAGGACTAAAAGAGTCCATAGGAGACAAAAAGTGACTGCAGAAATAATTGCAGATGTACGAAGATTGAGGGATCTTAATCGTAAAAAATTAGATGGCAAAACCCTCGTAAAGGCAATTCCAGATCACATTAGATCACATTTGTTAGGCGAAATATCTGGATATAACAAAGTAATAAAGATATTGGAGAATAAAAATGTGGGAAATGATCGAGAGGATGGCAACCGATAGGTTGTGGATTTATACGGGCATCGCAGGAAGTCTTTTTGGTGCTGCATTTTTAATGTGGTTCAAAGATACTCGTATGGGACTATGGGGATACGCCAAGTTCGATACTTTTATGGAGTATCTTGCAGAGAGGTGGGGTATTGCATGGTTGCAAGAACCACCAGATGCTTGGCGCAAAAGATATCCTAAAATGACTGGTAAGATTGACGAACTGGAAGAAAGACTCAAAAAATTAGAAAAGTGAACTACTTTACACGAAAAATGATAGCCCATAAAGATCTGAATAGTAACGGCACACTATTTGGAGGCAGGGTATTGGATTGGATTGACGAAGAAGCATATATTTATTGTAGTTGTCAATTGGATAATGATAGAGTTGTCACACGAAGTATGAGTAATATTGAGTTTAAACATAGTGCTATTCGTGGTGATATCATTGAAATAGGAATGGAGACAATTGCATTTGGCCGCACAAGTATTACTATCAAATGTGATGTAAGAAATAAACGTACCGAAAAAACTATCACAAGTGTAGATAGTATTGTATTTGTTAATTTGGGGCCTGATGGTAAACCAGCTCCACATGGAAAATCTTAAGTGTATTAAATTATGAATAATGATGATGTAGACCCAGAGATCAAGGAAAAGTTTGAAAAAAGTCAAATGTCCAAGGCAGGAAAAATCGCCATGGAACTTTCTCAGGAAAGAAAAAGACTTAAAGAAGAACTCGCCCAGTTGCAAAGTGAAGTAGATGATCTTACTCCAACAACACCAGTCGGTACATTTGACTGGTATGTTAAATGGATGTCTACTATCTTTGCAGTTTTTGGTATTTTTTCACTGAGTGCTGGTTTTGAAATGGTAGGACAAATCTTATATGTCATTGCAAGTATAGGGTGGGTTATAGTAGGAATGCAATGGAGCGACAGGGCAATTATGATAGGCAGGTCTATATCTTGTACTTCTGTTGCTTTAAATCTTGTTGAATTAATTACTAGGACATAAATTTTTATGAAAGGATTGTATACTGTAGTACTTGCACTTTTTTTGAGTGCATGTAGTAGTGGGGAATCATATCCCCTAGCCGGGACACCAGTTGCAGATTATTGGTGTCAAAACTACTCTAAGTTTCAAGAATACCACGATGGTAAGGGCGGAACTTATGTAGTAGAAGAAGAGTTATCAGAAGATTGTGGTTATGAGGAACCAGTTGTCGTTTTTAAAATGACTTTGCCAACTGGTGATAGATTCAACCCCGTTGTGGTTGAAGTTTCATATGAACAGTTTGGTGAACCAGTAGAAGATATTATATTAGATTGGTGGTATGAAACTACAAAAGAAACAATAGGGTGGGTTGAAACTCCCGATGAGTATACACTTTTAATTTATGGTGATGGAAGAATTGGTGAAGGTACGATTATTTTAAATGATGAAGAATTCCTTTACACTATAGAAGATGAACCAAGATGTGCCCATGAAGGTCTTGTAGATTGTCTTGGATATGCGGTGTCGAGAAATTCACCAGAAGAAGGATTTATTTTTTATGGTGAAGATGATGAATCTATTGTTAATTTTGAATTAACTATCTTTGAATACGAACCTCATATTGAGGGTGATGACATGGAACCAGGCCTTATTTCAAATATAGACCCGAATAACGACCCTTCTAGATTGTGGGCGAAGTGGAATACAAGAGTTGAAAAATTTAACAAACTGTATGAAGATTCTGGAGTCTTTGCTAGATTTGTAATCAAAGAAATTTGGATATCCCATTATCATGGATTATATAATTTAGAAAAAATTGCAACAGAAGTTAATGCAGACATTGTATTGGGTGCAGGAACCACATATCCAAATACTTGCGGTGTTGCATATCCCAACACTAGATTTTATGAGGGGTATCCTATTGTTTCAATGGCAGCGTGTACATGGAAAACCGATTTACACGAAATCGGACATTCGATAGGACTTGCCCACGGCCCAGAAAATCAAGGATTCCCAAACTCTGGTTATATATTTCCACAGTTTGGTCATGGGTGGAATGATGTGTGTGGAGAACATGATGATATAATGTCTTATGGATATTGGGACAATTTCCATAGTAATTCGTTACTTACTTGTGGACAAATTCTTGGCGATGCATCTAGAAATATACCAGAAGATATTGCAGGGAATCGACAAATTACGGATACTGCATATGCAATTAACAGAGTGAGATATGATGTATCTCTTATTAATGATGACAATAAATATAGGAATGACGCAGCTGCAACTGTTAGAGAAATAGAAAGATTGGATAGACCAATCATCATAGATTAGGAGTTTGAAATGGGTGGAGACTTACAATTAGCACTTGATGTGATATCAATACTTGCAGTGTTAGGTGTTTCTATAGGAATATTTCTTAGTATCGTATTTGGTTTTATTAAGTTTGGTTTCCAGCATTCTTTATGGATTGTTCTTGCATCTTTGGTAATATGGTATATAACTTGATGCAAATCTGACAAATGTTACAAAGGGTGGTATCATTACTGCCCTTTTTTTTGGCCTAGAATGAATCAAAATCATAAATACAGGTGAGAGGATTCTTTTATGGACTTTTTATCTTTAGTAGCCGATGTCGGGTTTCCGATTGCCTCTGCTCTTGCCGGAGGTTTTTTCGTTTTCTTAACATTAAAATTTATTCTTGCTGGGGTTTTGGATAATATCAAAACACAAAGAGGGTTTGTGCAATCTTTAGATAATAGAGTGAAGACCATGAATAATGAACTCTTGCGAATTGATATACTAATGTGTAGATCATTTAATATTCCATTATTGCCTGCAGATCTTAATAGAATTGCAAGAGCGGATGGACAAACAGATGCGAGGAAAGATTAATGCTTTGGAAAGACTTACTATTAATGAAATTTAAAAACGGATTTAGAATTACATCGGCAAAAGATCCAGACGATAAATTTTTTGTTATTGATGATGTTGAGTTACAGATTGGTGATTTATATCAAGTTGGGCCTAATGGTTATTTTGAAAAAATTGGAAGTGTTGCAGAGGATACTACGACATGATTTGGTTAGAATATGTCATCGAGCAAGCTGGAAGGAACTTTAAAGTTCGTGGTGAATGGGAAGGTGAACTTATGGGAATAGATGCAGACGGAAGTGAGAAAGAACACTTTCTGTATAAGCCTGGAGACCTTTTTCGTGTGAACGAAAAAGGTTGGTTATGTCATATCTCTGGCGATGACGGTGTAAATAGAGAGTAAAATGGAATTAGAATTAGGATCATTAATAGGACAATATGGATTTCCTATCATAGCCGCATTTGGACTGGGTTATTTCATATACTATATCTGGCATTGGGTAACAGAAGAGGTAGATCCTGTTATCGAAGAATCGCATATGACTCTGATAGCACTAATCGATAGGGTTAGAATGTTGGACAATGATTTAATAAGATTGAACACAAAGTTAAATATGATTTTACAACAAAAGGGAGTTGTTGTCCCATCTGACGAAGAAGTAGAAGAAGTTATAAAAAAACGAAAAGAAAATTCCTAGAGGAAAACTTATGAAAAAAATACTGACAGTTATAGGTTTAATATTTGTGAGCAGTAATCTATATGCTTCTGAACTGACATGGGGGTTTAAGAATCCAGCGTTTCACTATGGAAATGGTTATTCTACTCATGTTTTGAGTGTCGAACAGTTACAACATAATAGAAAAGAGGATTTGAGAAAAGAGGCAGAGGCAGAGGCTGCAAGAATTCAGAGAGAACTTGAAAATACAACTCTGGCAAAGTTTCTAAGAAATATCGAATCTAGAATTTACGCAACACTATCTAAACAGATGGTAGACGCAATGTTTGCTGATTGTGGGGATGTTTGTTCGAATACTGGAACCGCTGAAATTGAGGGTTCTACTATAACTTGGATAAAAGACCCAGTTGCTGGTACCATAACATTAACCGTTGTTGAAGAAGATGGAAGTGTTACTGAAATAACAATTCCAACAGGGGAGTTTGGTTTTTGAGAAAGTTGTTACCATTAATATTTTCTCTTTTAGTTTTATCTGGATGTGCAACTCAAAAGAGTCTTGAGACTTTATGGGATGTTAATACTTCTCCAGAATTGCAAGAGAGTCCTATCAAGGAACGTCTTGCGGCGGTGCCACCGATTGACGGGCCAAAAATTACGATTGCAGTCTATCAGTTTTTAGATAAAACTGGACAAAGAAAGGCGGCATCTAATATTGCAAGTTTAAGTTCTGCAGTAACTCAAGGATCAGAAGTTTGGGTTATAAAGGCACTTCAAGATGTAGGTAATGGAACATGGTTTGAAGTTGTAGAGCGTGTTGGTATGGACAATTTAATAAAAGAAAGACAATTAATTAGACAGACAAGAGATGTCTATGATAAAGACAAACCAGGCGGCCCAGAACCATTAAGTCCTATGATTTTTGCAGGACTTATCCTTGAGGGGGGAGTGGTTGGTTATGATTCAAATACGGCGACAGGCGGTGTCGGCGCTAGATACTTAGGGGTTGGCGCACAAACAGAATACAGAATAGATACTGTTACTGTGGTTATGCGACTAGTAAGTGTTAGTACAGGTAAGGTGTTAATGAGTATCGCAACGGATAAAACCATTGCAAGTTATCGAAGTGGTGCAGATATATTTAAATTTTTAGATCTTGGTACAAAACTCGTAGAAACTGAAACCGGCTTTTCATCAAATGAACCTGTTAATTATGCTGTCAGAGCAGCAATAGAACAGGGCGTGATCGAGTTAGTTTATGGTGGAGTAAAAAAACAACTCTGGAAAATGGAATTAAATCAAGAGGACTAATATGTTTAAAAAAATACTACTAATTTTTGCACTTCTGTACACTATTCCAGTATACGCTAATGAAATCTACATTACACAATCTGGCGATAATCTGGACTTAGATATTGTACAAGATGGGCAAGACAATAAAATCGGCGATTCGACTACTGATATGACACTGGAAGGCGATACAATGACATTTGATATTACCCAAACGGGCAATTTCAATGAAATTGACGCTGTAATTAAAGGTAATACCTATACAGGAACATGGGCGTTTACTGGAGATACAAATACAGTAGATTTGACTTGTGATGCCACTTCAGGCGTTAACTGTGAAACTGTTACATTAGATATTACTACAACTGGCGATAATAACCAATTCCAAATGTATATCGGTGAAAATAATGATGCAGAAAATTTGGTTGCAGATTTCACAATTACTGGTGACGGTAATGTGATCGATTTAGTACAAGATGGAACAGAAGCAGATATCACTGTTACAGTTGATTCTTCTTCAAGTCTTGCATCTGGCACAATCACACATGCAACTACAGGACTTTCTACAAGTGCGCCAGGAAACTACATTGATATAGATCAAACTGGAAATGGGGATATTAACGGACACAGTATTACACTAGACATTACTGGTGGTGGTGGAAATTTTAAAATTTCCCAATCAGGAATTTATGATACCTTAATTGACGCCACTTTTTCTGGCGATAACGCAGACGTTAATATAACACAACGAGACTGATGTTTAGGTACATCTTCTTATTACTCTTAGTGTTATGTTTTCCACATAACCTATATGGTGCTGCAGGGACTATAACTGACCTGAGTGGAAGTGGAGTACTGGAAAGAGATAGTGATGTTATTATTGGTGATTACGGCATAGGTGTTGAGTCTATGGATGTCGCAGTTACTGAACGTGGTAAGATGCGAATAGATTTCATTGATAATACTAGAGTAGACTTGACAGAACATACCAGACTATTAATAGATGATTTTGTTTATGACCCCAATAGTGGAACTGGTTCTCTTGGATTGAGGGCTACATTAGGCACTATTCGTTATGCAAGTGGTAAAATCGCCACAAACAGTAGACAAAGAGTTAACATCAGAACTCCAAGTGCAAAGATTAGTGTAAGGGGTACTGATTTTATTATGGTTGTTGATGAAATTGGTGGCAGTATGATTACATTACTGCCAAGTTGTGATATAGATGGTTATTGTGTCACTGGTGAAATTTTGGTTGAAACTGATACAGGGTTTGTTATAATGACTCAGGCATTTCAATCTACTATCGTAAAAAGTATGTGGTCGAAACCATTACCGCCAATTACACTAGATATATCTGAAGGCGATATTAATAATTTATTAATGTTAAGAAAAAAGACACCATACGAAGAAGAAGAACAAGAAATTGCAAAAAAGGCCAGAAAAATGTTTGATTTTCTGGATATAGACTTTCTAGAATTTGATGATTTAGATCAAGATGCATTAACTGATGATATTAAAAATATATGGGTAACTGAATTGCACGATTCTAATTATTATCTACAAGAACTATTACACGACATGTTAGATCAGTTAAATTTGGCACTTGCAGAAATATTTAGAGATGAATTAGATAAACAGAATGAAGAATTTTTCGTAGAAAGAGTGTATGGTTATGACGAAACAACAAGAATCACCATAGAAGATATTAATCCTATGTGGAGAATTATAAGAGAAGATGCTGGTGTTACTCAAAGACTAGATTTGAAATTGCACCAAGAAAACGGATACACAATAAACGTGGAGCAGGGAGATGAAGCAGTATACGATTACCGCCTTGGTGTTGGTACTAACACTATCGATATCACCCAAAGTCAGTAGTAACGAAATCTATATTACTCAAAGTGGAGACAATCTCACTTTGGAGATTCAACAGCGCAGTGAAAATAACTATATTAATCTAAGTTCTACAGGCCCAAATAACGACATTACTGTACGGCAAGGTATTCACAATGATAACACATATGATGGCGATGAAACAGGCGGACATGAAGCATACTGGACTGTAACAGGCGATGGAAATACAGTTGCAAGTTACCAAACAGATACCAACAGAGGCGGAGGTGGCGGCGCACCACATCACATAGCAAATATAGTAAATGGCGACAGTAATACAGTAGAACATATACAAATGGGTAAGGCTGGACACGATGGTTTTGTAGAGATACAGGGCGACAGTAACACAGTAGACCTATATCAAAGAGGGAATGGTGGACAGAAATGGGCAGATATTGTACTTACTGGAGATGGACATACAGTTGATGTAGACCAAAGAGGTAGTCATAGTGCAACAGCTGCAATAGATTTAACCAACTCTGGTGGTGCATATACCTTAAATTTAACTCAAAATGTAACTTCATCTCCAGACTCTTATAGTGTTACAGGATATTGTACAAATTCGGCGGGATGCTCGGTAACTATAAACGGAAGTAATTGAGGTAAAAATGAGAAAGTTTTTATTATCCCCCATATGGAGTATTATCATACTTCTTTTATGTACTTATGGATACTATACAAATCCAAATTTATTAGAAAGTTTAAGACTTAGATATTTCGATAGTCTTATAGTAAATCAACCAATTCAAGAAAATAATATCTATACTGTTAATATTGATGATGCTACTATTAATCAATACGGACAATGGCCATTTCCACGAAACATATACGCTGATATAATTAAAGATTTGTACGATAGAGGTGCAGGATTAGTTGTATTTAATGTACTTATGAGTGAGAGTGATAGATTTGAAAAGGATGAAGTTCTATCAAGAGTAATGATGGAATATCCAGTCATTCTGAGTATTATAGGATCAGAGGAGAATAAAAATGAACCGATTAACCCTGGCGCTGGAATTATTAATTCTGAGTATATGCATCTCATTCCAAGTGTATCTGGCATCACATCTAATATTAAACTACTTGAAACTTATGCACTTGGTTCAGGGATAGTTGATACTTATCCAGAAATTGATGGTGTTACAAGACGGGCTCCACTAGTTTTTGAATCTGGTGGTGTATTATACCCTAGTTTGACGATGGAAGTATTAAGAGTACTTGCTGGTGACAAATCATTCCAAATTAAGTTATCTCCATTGGGGGTAGATAAACTTAGAATACCCCAATATGGGCCTATTCAGACAAATGAATTAGGAGAAGTTTGGATTGATTGGTCACAGGGATATAGAAGTGCAAGTATTATGGATTTACCAGATAGTTTTGACGGTGCGGTTGTATTTGTTGGAGTTAGTGCATCTGGAGTCACACAACCAATTTCTACTGCAAAGGGTGGAGTGTGGCCACACGAAATACAGGCAGCGATGTTAGGAACCGTATTCAACGAATCTAATATAGTAAGACATCCAGACGCAAAGGCATGGGGAGAAATTGCCGCATTAGTAATTGCAGGACTTCTTGTCATATTATTATCAAAGTGGACATATCTAGGATTAGGATTTTATGTTGTATCAATAGTAGGATTTGTTGGTGGATCAATATATGCATTTAGAACAGAGAATCTACTCATTGATGGTGCAACCATTTCTGCAATATTACTATTGGTTGGACTTAGTAGATATGTTGCAAAATTTTTAGATGAATTTTTACAAAAACAGGCTATCAAGAAACAGTTTGAAGGATATGCGTCACCAGCAGTGGTTAAAATATTACAAGAAAATCCAGACCTTGTGAAGAAAGGTACGAAAAGAGATATCAGTATCTGTTTTTCTGATTTGAGAGGATTTACTCCGTTGGGGGAATCTTTTGGGGATGATGTGCAGGGATTAACGGAAATAATGAACGGATATATGGATGCCATTACAGAACCAGTACTAAAAAATAATGGAATGATAATTAAGTATATTGGTGATGCGTCTATGCATATTCATAACGCACCAATTGATGATGAATCACACGCACACACATCTGTAAGAACAGGATTGGAGATGTTAAAGGCGGTTGAAAAGTTTAACGATAGACTTGTTGCAGATGGAAGACCACCAGTTGGTATGGGTGCTGGTATTAATACTGGTGTTGGTTATATTGGAGAGATGGGTTCGACTAAAAGATATAGTTATGATGTTCTTGGTGATTCGGTTTCTACTACTGCACGATTAGAGGGACAGTGTAAGGCATATGGTGTACTGTTGATCATCGGCCCAGAAACATATAGAAGAACTAAAGAAGATTTCTTTTATTTAAAATTGGACGACCTTGCGGTAAAAGGAAAAAGTATTGGTTTGCCGATATACACAGTTTTGGATGATGAAAAGTCTGATTGGTCAAAGTATAAATTAGTACATAGAAATATGTTAAAGTTTTATAGAAAAAAACAGTTCGACAAAGCCATAGAACTGTGTGAGTTATTGAAAGGACAATTTGATGGCAAAATGGATGGATATTACGATATGTGGATGGAACGTTGTGATTACATGTCAACGCAAGATCTCCCAGAAGATTGGGACGGAATTTTTAGAGCAACAACAAAATGAACGAGAAGAAAGAACAAGACAACTCAAACAAAAAATTGCAGAACTTAGAAGTGGGTTCACTGAAACAGAATACATTCATTCCTTACGGCGGGAACGCACTGTTGAAGTGGAAAAGAGGAACGAGAAAAAAGTCGCCAGTAGTGAAATGGACTTGTTGCGAGAAAAACTAAGAAAGAAGAGTAAATGACAAAAGTATTATCAATTACCGAAAGTGCAAAAAAACATCTAATGAATATTTTAAATAAAAATAATGAAACTCATATAATGTTTGGACTGCAAGGTGGTGGGTGTGCTGGGTTTGAATACTTTTGGAAACTTGGTAGTGAAGAACCCATAAAAGACTTAGATGAAATTATAGAATTATCAGATGGTAAAGTCTTTGTAGTAGATAGTCATAGTTTAATGTATATATTAGGTAGTACTATTGACTATCAAGAAAGTCTAGCAGGCAGTATGTTAGTGGTAGATAATCCACAAGCAAAGAGTTCTTGTGGATGTGGTGTTAGTGTAAATATTTAACATTTTTTTAAAAAAATCATAAGTCCTTGTTTTTCAAGGACTTTTTTTTGAACTTTTTTCTTCAAAAAGCTTGACATTTGGTTCGAAAACCCTTATATTATATATGTAAGGTTGATAAAGGAATGATGATGTACAAAGTGATATACAAAATCTACGGAAAGTACTCTCATGTCTATTCATTTGAATCGTATGAACAGGCAAAGAAGTTCTTTCACAAGATCCGCAAATCCCCCAAAGTAACATATGCAGAATTGGATGTAGCATAATGAATGTAATGTTCCAAGAGTTAGAAATCGGTGCCCCTATCATTACTGATTATGGGTACTGGACAGTAAATGGTGAAGTAACATCTCTTCATACTGATGCAAATGGTGACGAATTAGTTACCGTCATGTATGAAGATGGTGCAGTTAAAGTTTATCGTAAAGAGGAAATACAATAATGCAAGTTGCAGTAATACATACCGCCTTTGAAGATGCGCCACAAACAGTAGCGTTTGTAGAAGTTGGTGAACGAACAGGTACAGAAGCGCTTGAGTATGCGTATCGTTGGACTAATAATGTAATGGGTTCTTGGAGTATCAAAGAACAGTTTCTTGGAGGCGAAAAAAATGGAGATTACAATGATGATGTTACTGTCATGGCTCCTCTACATTGGAGTGAACGACACCAGACTCACATGGGATTGCGTTCAACCAGTGTTGGTGACCAGATGTTGATGGGTAATACAAAGTACCGTGTTGCTGCAGTTGGATTTGAGGAAATCTAACTGTGGAAATTTTAGAGACAATTTTCTCTATTTTCTTAGTGATTGTCATGGTATTCTTTGCATACATGAGTGCTCATGTTGTTGAAGAGGGAAAAAGAGGGAAAAGAATCCCTCTTCCATGGGAAAAAGATTTTCGAAAAAAAGATCAAAAAAAATCATAAGTCATTGATTTTAAACGATTCTTTTTTGAAGAAAAAGCTTGACATTTGGTTCGAAAACCCTTATATTATACATGTAAGGTTGATAAAAAAGGATTCGTTATGACAGTTACTCCAGAACTCAAATCTTTCATGGAAGCAGTTTGGACTGCTTCATCAATCTCAGGTAACACGGTTGTTGACCGCCGTGTTAAATTCGGTTCACAACCCGATATTCAATTTACTGTTGAACTCCCTAGTGGGGAGATCGATTTCGTATCTGCTTTCGACATGTTCGAAAATAATGTGGAGTTTGTATAATGTTAAGTCAATTACCTTTTGAACGTCAAATGCAATATTGGGATGGTGTGAAGGATGCAAATGACTTCACTGCTCGTTGGAGTATTTACGACCATATCAATAGTTGTAATGAAGAGATGCCTCTCAAAGCTAAGACTCGTTATGTTCTTTATGAAGGACTGGAAGTTAAGGTTGAAGGAAATACTTGGTTAGATTTATATCGTGCTGCCAATGAGGCGGTTGAAAAATCTGGTGATACCCATCATATCTTCATTGAAAATTTTGATATGACAGATGATGGAAATTTAGAACTTTTTTGTGGGAGTTAATACATGACTTTTGGTATGTTTGAAGAAGTTGAGGTTTTAGAAAATGCAATCATTGCATTTAAAGAAGGTGCAAGTGACGAAAAACGCATGGCACTTACTACTCTGGAAAACCTTCTTAATCAAAAATTGGTAGAGGTAGAAGCATATGATGCTTGGGTTGAAGAACAGTCCCTGATCTATCTTGATGGTATCGGAGAAGGAATGGTGCGATGAGTATCATCGAAAAAACACTAGAAGAAATGGTATACGATGATATCCAAGAATGGATTACTAAGAAGTATAGCCATTTTAATAAAGATCTTTTCGAAGATTACGTCATTGAATATTGGGAAGATTATTTTTCGTCAAATAGTGAAAAAATGCTTGACAACTTCGACCCAATTCGTTATGATAATAATGAAGACCCGATTGATTACTAGGAGAAAGTTATGACAGAACTTCAACAATACATCGAAACCGAAAATGCCAAGTGGGTTGCAGAGTGTCAGGCTAATGGTGCAGAGTGGTATACTACCACTGTTACCGACCCTGCACATTGGGCGGAGATGGGCGTGTTTACTGTTGAAGATTATAAGCGGTATCAAGTAGTTAGTTATATTTCCGATGCACATAAAGATGCATATGGTTTTCGGCCTCGTGGCTACGATTGGGACACCATGACCATGGACGAACTGAATCAGTGGGCCGATGAGTTATCTGAAGAAGTTGCTCGTGAGATTGAGCGTGAAAAGGCTCGTAACGCCGAGGCTGTTGCCGAGTTTAAATCTCTAGTGCAGAATACAATTGAGATGGGTGCTGGTGATGAAGAAACTGCACTTCGTTGGTTAACTCAAAGTGAAGAGTTTTATCATTCGCAAGATGTGGAACATTGGGTATACAACCAAGGTATTTTGTTTACAGACTATGGTCGTGAACTGGTAAACCGTCTTCTTGAGGTGGTTTCATATAAAGAGTATGAGGCCGCATAAATATTAGATGGGTATTCCCCCTACAGAGAGGTATCAAGATGTTCAAAAGAGCAGTATTAGCGTTACCCCTGCTCTTTATGACAGCAGGGATTGCAAACGGACAAGAGATTCAACCAACACCGAGGCCAACACCAACGCCATTAGTAACCATGCATGGTTGTGATACTGAATCAAATTATCTATTCGAATTGGTTCAAAACAAATATGGAGAACTCCCACTAGGTAGTTCTATATCAACTATAAGACTATTAAATGGACAGTGGGTTCAAGTTGAAACTTTTTGGTTAATGAATCCAGAGAAAGGTACATATAGTATTATTGCGGTATTTCCAAATGGATATGGTTGTCTCATACTAAATGGTAATAATTTTGTGCCATATAAAAATGTAGAGAAGGGAGACCCTAGTTAATGGTTGACAATATCAGGCGAGAATCTTATTGGGATTATATGGGCCGGCGTCTTAGAGAAGAACAGGCGAAAGAAGAACAGTTGATGACAGTACAATTAGAAGAAGACGATGAAGGAAATCTTGTGCTGCCCCTACCTACTGAATTACTAAATCAAATGGGTTGGGATATTGGTGATGATTTATTATGGGAAGAGACACAACATGGCACTTACACATTACGGAAGAAAGATTAAAAATACTGCAGTTATTGCATTAAATGGACTTATAGTTGTTAGTATGCTCTCAGTCGCATCCGCAGCGACACACATGGATGAAAAACGAGAGATGACTGTTGATGATATTGCGTCCATTGAGTGTCTTGCACTCAATATATATTGGGAGACAAGAGCAGTTTCACTCGCTGATGCAATGGCTGTCAGTGATGTTGTTCAGAACAGAGTAAATCATAAACATTTTCCAGATACAATCTGTGATGTTGTTTATCAAGGTGAAAAGAAACCATCTTGGAAAAATCCAGATAAATTGGTAATGGTTCGAAATCGATGTCAGTTCTCTTGGTATTGTGATGGAAAATCTGATGTTCCAAGTGATATCACTGCATGGGATCGCTCTAGAAAATTTGCAAGAGATTTTTATCTTGGTTCATATCGTGGATTGACTGAGGGTGCAACTCACTATCATGCCACCTATGTCAAACCGTATTGGTCAACTAAAAAAGATCGCATTGGCCGTATTGGTTCTCATATATTTTATCGGGCAAAATGGTAATAAATATGAATGAGGAGACTAGTATGGAATTTAGAGTCGATAACATACCAAAAAAATATCATGGTATAATGGACGAATTGTGGAGTTGTACAACACAGACTGAATTGAGAATATATTTGACTTCATGTTCGCCAGGAAAAAGACAGATTGCAGAAACTCTAATGGAGTTAGTTAGGATAGAAATATTAGACAACCATTTTGAAAAAAATAGAGATCAGTTAATAGATCCCAATGAATTTAATGATATGATGAATCGGATTACGACTAAGAATAAGAATTAAAGACAAAGGGATGTAGAGAAAATCTTGCATCCCTTTTTTTATGCACAATGTGCAGTTTATACAGGGAGAAAAAAATGAAAACACGAAAAATATCTACCTATTACGCTGATAATCAAAAAGGATATGCAGAGGTGCATGTCGATTTTGTACAAAATATCAATTTTATTAAATATTTCGATAATGAAGGAATGTTATTTTTTACAGAAGATTTTCCGCAAAAATCGATAAACTATGTAGAGGATGCTGCAGAAAATTGGGCAAATGGAATTAAAAAACTTGGAGAAGAATTAAATGTATAAACTAAAAGATAGAGCTGGTGTTGCACGAAGGGCAAAAAAACATGGCCTGCATAACACTAAACGCAGAAAACATCGGCTTGCGTTAAAAGTTGCTGAAAACAACCAAAAATTGCAAGAAAGGCGGATTAGAAAAATGATCGCTCATGCAATGAGAACTCAGGGAATGCAAATGGCACCGCAACCAGAGGCGATTGTTAATACAGAAATCGTTGAAGAAACTGTAGTCGATGAAGATACAATTGTAGTCGATGAAGATACACAAGAACCAGAAAAGTATCCAGAAAACGGTATGTAATGAAACAACAATCTGTAAAGGATCTGTTAAACATCTATGAAGGTTTTCAGTTCTTAGAAAATACTCCAGTTTTTGTTGGTAAACTTCCAACTGCGATACACCAAGAATTACTGGAGTGGACTGAACATTGTAGAAAGTTTAAAGATCATGAGTTAAGTATATTATTAGAACATGTTAATGCTGGACTAAACAGCTATCAAATTAGTGTTCCTAAACATTTACAGGAGTCTTCTTTTACACAGGCATATTTGATTACACTTGGAAAGTTGTATATTGCAAAAACATTTCCACCATTGCTAAAAAAGAGTATGGGAGAAAGGTTAGAAATTTTACGCCATAGAGTTTCTTTTTATGGAACTCAAGATCATTATGATTGGGGTGTTTGGATTAATTATGCAAATGCTGGCGATGTAAATCCGATGCATACTCATGTTGGCCAACTATCTGGTGTTCTATATGTAAAAAATACTGAATCTTCTCCAACAAATTTTAATAATGAGGTTCAGTATAGTGGAAAAGACGGTTATGTTGCAATCTTCCCTGCCGATTATGAACATGGGGTTGCAGAACATAATGGTGATGAGAGAATAACAATGTCGTTTAATTTAAGAGCCGTGTTACACTAATGTCAGAAGACACAAACTAGCGGGAGATTGGGTGATGAACATTGAAGTAATATCAGTAGACGAAGAAACTGGGAAAGTAGAACTAGAACTTGACGAAGAAGCCCGAGCATGGCTAGTAGAAATCGGGTTCAATAAAGTTCTGCGTGATGCGATAGAGGCAATGAAAGCGGACTTTAGTTATGAAAAATAGATACGGTGTAGAATACAATTATGTCAAGTGTGACGATAAACTATATCGTTTTGATATGTCAGACGAGGGCATGAAGTATATGCGATATGGAGGCAAGGAAGGTCAAGAGGGTATTGACTACAGTGACCTTGGTATGTTCGATCCAAGCGGCGGGCCTTATGTTGCTATCGGTAGTAAAATCTACTGGGATGAGATTCACGAAGGTACTAAACAAAAACCGTTGATTGTGAAACGAATCATGAGCATCGATGAGGAAGGATTGTATGTTGAGGTTGAATGATGCTCTCATCTGAACAGATAGAGAATATGGTAGAATTGCTGGCCACCCTAGATAATCGAACAAAGATATATCTAGGGTGTGACAGTGTTCGTTTTCTTACTAAAAAAGGAAAGAAAAAGGCCAGATACGCTGCAGTGTGTATTGTCCATATGAATGGAAACAGTGGTTGTCGGATATTCTCTAATATATCATATGAAGATGATTATGATTTAAAGAAAGACAGACCTAAAATGAGAATGTTAAACGAGGTGAGAAAGGTATGTGAATTATATACACAAGTTATACCTTTTATCGATGAGTTTGATATTGAAATACATTTAGATATTAATACAAATCCCCAACACGGTTCTAATTGCGCCGCATCAGAGGCGGCAGGGTATGTTCTTGGTATGACTGGTATTCAACCAAAGTTGAAACCAAATAGTTGGGCTGCATCGTTTGGTGCAGATGGTGTAGTAAATGGTAAGAGTAGAACAGACACACCAGAATGGGCATACGAAAGAATTTTATAAAAACATATTGACAGTATATGATGTTTAGTGTATTATAAACATAATATTTGAATTGGAGACTTAAGTGTTCGGTAGGAAAAGAATTATCTATGACAGAGATGGTACTACACCATACATGCATCGCTGGCATCTATTGTTTAGAGATAAGGTAGACAATTTTTCAAAGGGACGGAAAGTTCCATTTAACGCCTACCTACACAAAATAGTTTTATCCGATGAACCAGTTTTTCATGACCATCCATGGGATTATTTTACCATCATCCTAAAAGGTGGTTATTGGGAACACACTCCAGAAGGTAAGTTTTGGAGAGGGCCTGGTCACATGAGATTTTCAAAGGCAGGAAGTCTGCACTATTTGGAAATTCCTCAAGGTGGTTCGGCATGGACACTGTTCTTTCGATTTGGTAAGAAGAAAGAATGGGGATTTATCAAAGATGGTGAATGGGTTCACTATCAAACTTACCTAAAAGAGAGAATGCAAACCCAATCTAGATTAAATACTTAAAGGAAACTAAAATGAGTTTAGAAAAAAATCAAATTATCACTGTAGTGACACCTGTTGGTGAGTTTATTGGACGATTAGTTGAGGATGATGCCACTGGTATTACTCTTAGTAACCCCAGAATGATTGTGTTTGGTGAAAATCAAAACATGGGGTTCGCACATGGTATTGCTGCAACTGGAAATTCAGACCCTACAGAAATGAAGATCCGACATGCAGTGTTTGTTACAGAAGCTAATGAAGATGTACAAAAGGCATGGCAAGAACAAACTAGTGGATTAATTGTATAATGTCGAATGAGGAAGCAGAACTAGAATATAAAAAATTTCTATTGATGTTTCCTAATCATCCAAGCCCTGTACACTATCCAAAAAGTTTTGCATATTATGTAAAGTTATACAAATTTCTAAAAGGTAAACAAAATGTCAAATGAAGATAGATATGTTGTTATGATTAATCCTTCTAATAGAGAGGATACTTGGATGTATGTAACTGAAGACACTGGCAGATGTGATTTTAACATGGTGCCTGTAGTATTTGACTCATATGATGATGCTGAATCATATGTTTTCAATCTTGGACTTGCTGGTGGAACAGTAAAGTCTAAAATAATTCAGTATATTAATGAATAAACTTCTTGACAAAGAGGAATTATTTGTGATATATTGTCTATAGTTAACATGTGAAGTGTTAACATTTCGTAAACTTAAAGTAAACTTAAAATGGAGAATGTAAAACATGGCTAATGCAAATGTTGTGACAAAACAAGATCGAGTCCTTGAGGCTCTTCGTAATAATGATAAAGGTTTGACTGCTGCTCAGATTGAAAACCAATTCAAGGTTGGAAATGCTCGTGCAACAGTATCTAGCCTTCGCATGAAGGGTTTTGCAATTTTTGCAAACCAGCACACTGATACTAAGGGACGCACTAAGACTTTCTATCGTCTTGGTACTCCGCCTCGTTCAGTTGTTGCTGCTGGTTATAGGGCATTGGCTGCACAAGCTGCATAATAATAAAAAACTAGGGGGGTGCAATGCCCCCCACATTTTGAGTCGATAAACTTGGTAACGACCTAAAAAAATATCCAAGTATTTGGACAGTCTATCGAATATCGAAGACGCTTATTAAAAAGGAGAATGCGATGTCAAAGCTACAATTCGCAAAAAAAACTAGATTTTTTCTGGAAACTATTACTGTTGGTGATTTATACAAACTTGCATCACCAATAAAAGATGAAGCTGGAGACAACACTTCATATGCAGTATTATCAACTGCTGCAGGATTACTTCAACGAAAACTACAAACAGATGCATGGGACAACCATCGTAGGCAGTCCTATCTTAACACTGTAATTCAAGGATTGGAATTCTTGGACAAAATTATCGTTGTGCCTGCGAACCTTCTATTGCAAGGATTGATCAACGATCACGACCGCACTATCGAAAAAGAACGAAAAACTGCTCTTGCACAGGAGATTGAAGAAATTCGAAAAGATGTTGCTGGTGGTGTTGAAAACTATATCATTGACGGACAAAACCGAATTTTAAATGCCATTGTTCCGTTTATCAACAACGAATTTCCTCTTGGTGCTACAGATATTCCAATTGTAGATGAGAATGGAAAAATTGTGGAGTTTGCACAAGGAAAACTTTATCAAGATTTGCATGAATCTCTTCAAGTTGCATTTATGAATATCGAATTGTTGTATATGGTTGCAGAAGAGGGAGATATCCAAGAACTCGTAAATGCATTGATTGCGAAAAATGAAGGATACCCATGGACAGAATGGCAAAAAATGATTACACGTTTCTGGTTCTCAACGTATCGCCGTCAATTAACATCAATTCTTGAAGACAAATGTGCAATTACTGCATTACAAAGTCTTTCTGGGAAAACATATAGTGAAGAACTTGCAGGACACGAATTGTTCTTGTCAGAAGTGTTTTACTGGATTGCGAAAGGTACACAACCATCTTCTTCAAAAATCGGTGCTCATGAACTCATGTTTTCTGGTATGGAGACTGTGACAAAATCCCAAGTAGATCAAGTAAGACGTTATCTTCGTGAATTTGCAATGGGAATGAAAACCATGACTTCTGCAAAACAGTATAACAATGTAATGGTACGAAACTACATCTATTTCCGTTATCAACTGGACAATCGAGTGTATGCGGATATTACGACCCCTCTATGGAAAATAAAAGATGTAGAAGGTTTTGTGAAAGAGTATGATGCCGCACAAAAATCAATGAGAGAAGATCCTGATGGACGCATTACTCATGATTTGAATGGGGTAAGACTACCAACACCCACAAAAGTACCGAATGGTTTCTTCTGGGCATGTTCTGAAATCAAAGAGGAGTTTATTCGTTGTCGAGTAGAATTACTCTGCAAAAAATTCATCGAAAATGAGGAACATTTGAAAAGTGACAACATCGTTATTGATGCAGCTCTTTCAATGCCAATGCCACAGAAAGAAGTCGTATGGGAAGCGAACAATCGAAAAGACTCAAAAGGAAATCGTATTTCTGTTCGTGACCTAAACAACTTGGATAGAGGACACATAGTCTCTAAACATAATGGGGGATCTAACTCTACTGAGAATCTTGTTCTTCAAGACTCTGGGGAGAATAGATCAATGGGTTCTGTCAATTTGACCTGACCGCCTGTGACCGCCCTGCGGTTACGCCCGTAAATTTTATTCCTTAGACAACGAGAAAGTGCTTGACAAGTTCTTGCACTTTCTCTATAATAAGAGAGTAATATGAAAAAAGGTAGAAAAATGCTAGAACAACTTATTGAAACTTACAACAATTGGATTGCACAACAAGGACTTCCTGCTATGAGTGCAGATGAACTTGCTTGGGAAGATTGTGTAAATGACGAACAACGTGAATGGTTGTTGGAGTTTAGTAAAGAATGGGAAAAATATGAAAATTCATGATTCAGAACAAGATAATATTAAAATTCATGATTCAGAACAAGATTTCATGAAAATATTTGATTTAGAACAAGATATAATGAGTTGTTGGAATGTATGTGAGGATATTGATGTCGTTACATCCAACTTCATAGATGCCCCTGAGTGGGAAGGAATGGATTCAAAGGTTGCAGATGCACTAATGAATCGTTACTTTGGTATTAAAGAATTGTATGATGTGAAGTTTCAGAAATTATGGACAACTTTCGAAGCAGTCTGCAAAGAACACCATGAGTTACGGAAACGTGCGGAGTATGCACAGAAAGATTCTGAGATTGATTGGGATCGTGCCCCTAGTAAACTCAATTCAGTTTCTGATGGAAGTTTGCCGTTTGGATATCCTGCATTTCATGAAGATGAACAAATAAAGTATGAGTAATCATGGAATTTATTTTTTTAATATTCGCACTCTTTATTGTTGCCTTCTGGTGGATTCTTAAAGGAGAAGATTGATGAAGTGGTTAATTTTATTTGTCATGATGAATACAGAACCATTTGTAGTAAAGAGTCTGCAATTCGATACACAGAACGAATGCAAGAGTTTCATTAATAACCCTGCAAATAGTGATCGTCTTGCAATAGAGGTGATTTCGATTGCTGGATTTAATGATGAAATTGTCAATGTTGCATGTCTGCCTGCAAATAGAATTACGAAAGAGTTATTGAATGAAGTTAAGACAAGTTACACTCGTTGAATTGAGAAAGATTCTTACAGAGAATAATCTAGAATTCTTTATTAAGAAAGAAAAAGATAATATTGTAAAAGTTAATTTTATCGTTAAGGAAGAGACTGAGTGAAATTTCTAAAAGAGATTACAGAGTGGGAATATCCTAATCATATCTATGCTTTTGAGAATGGACAATGTGTAGGATATATTAAACAAGGTACAAAAGAATTACTGAGATTTAATAAACCCTCTAAGCAGTTCAGTAAGTCACGAAGAAAGTTCGTAGAAGTTACAATTTAACACAACTAAAATAAGAGTAATTTCGTAGTATACTCTATAGATAAACTAAGGAGAAATGCTATGAAAAAATTAATATTCTTTTTGCCATTCTTGGTATCATGTACAGGTATAACAGAAACAAATTCTAATAGAGAATTACCAGAGTTTGACTGGATGCCAAATTCATTACAATGGGAACATAATATAAGAAATTGTAGGAGTCAGCCTCAGTGCAATCCTGCAGATTTATTTAATCGAACAGGGTATGTAAATACAATAGGATAAGGAGATGTATCGAATCATTACAAAGACAGAATTACTGAGTATTCTGATAGTCGTTTTTAGTCTTTCATGGACATATATGCAATTAACCTGAAAGAGTTATAAATAGGACTCAGAGGGGAAAAACCATGGAAAAATTGTCAACGTTTTTAGGATACTGCAGTAGAGAAGAATGCTTTGCGTATGGAGTATTGATAGGACTACTTACACACTGTGTTATAATGAACTGCATACCAAGAATTCTTGGAATATAATAAGAAATTTATCCAAATCATCCCACGTTTTCCCACAAAGACCCACAAAAAACCATTGAATCTGTTGCAGAAACCATAGAAATACGAGGGCTACAAGTTTTTACCCCCTTGGTCTAAATCTGCGGAGCAAATTTCTGCTCGCCGCTGAGGGGTTCGAAACAAATCATAGATAATATCGATGATATCTCAGAGAATTATCGAAAAAATCCATGAAAAAACCTTCGAAAATGCTTGACAGGGTCTCTAGGCCATGCGAAAATATGCATATTGTTTGGTTAGAGATATTACTGTATGGCTACGATTGCACTGGGACGTATTAAAGACTCTGCAAAAGTATATCAATATGTAAAAGATCTAGAAAAAGATCTAGGTATTAATCGATATTATTCCCGCCTTATTCAAATCCGTTTTCGAAAAGATTTAGATGATTGTCTTGGACTCTGTTGGGGTACTGAGAAACTTGTCTATATCGATATCTTAAAGACATCTGATATGAACCAGATGATGACTACACTTGCTCATGAAATGGTTCACGCAAAACAAATAATCAAGAAAGAATTGGTTGACGGATATATGTATAAAGGCCGTAATTATTATGACTGTAATTACGAGACACAGCCTTGGGAGATATCTGCTTATGCTCAGGAAGAAAAATTATTTAAAAAAAATTGGAAATAATTTAAAAAAGTGCTTGACTTCTTCTTGACAAACTGTTATATTAACTATGCTGATGATGATTCAGATAAATTTAAATATTCTATGGAGATTGTGAATGACTCATGAAGTTTGGATAGATGCAGAAGCTATGAAAGGTGTTCCTGATGCTTTCTCAGATGTTCTCTCAGAGAAGATTGAAGAAATCTTAGGGCCACTGAATAAGAGATCATGTCCTTGTGATACTTGTCCTTTAGCTGCTTCATGTATGGTAAATGAAACTGAATGTTCAGCCTTTCGTAACTGGGCTAGTAAGGGAGACTTCTTAGACGGCCAAGTAGGTAAACATGTTCGTGCTATGAGTTAGGAGAGTTAGATATGAATACTGTTTTTGATATGCAAAGACAATCCATTCTAAATGAAGCCTTTGATGTTTTGACAGAAGGTATGGAGAATTGGAAAGATCCTATTGAGAATGTTAGAATATTCTCAAAGGATTTCGACATCATGAATGAAGCCTGTATTCATTTTACAGGTAGTGAACTGAGAGTAATGAGTAGTGAAGATGAGTATGTGACTGTGAGTGCTGATGGCTATTATTTGACCATCGGTGCATGATATTTTACCTAAGTAGTATTAGGAACTGACTGAAATATCTCCTTAGATAATGGTAACTTGCCCTTAGGGAGTCTGCAAGGATTCTCTAAGGGTTTTTTTATTTGTCATCTTCGAAAATACTTAGAGTGTAACTTTAAATTTATGGGACTCCTAAAAAATATTGCGGAGATGATATAGTCACCCGACACGCCTCTAAAAAGTCTGCAAGTTTTCTAAAAGGTGTTTTTAAAAAATTTTTTTTGGGGGGTAAAATCTCTAAATACCTTTAAGAGAGAAAAAGAAGGAATAACACAATGCGAGAAAGTCTTGCAAGAAGTATGACAAAGTTTTTTAGGTTTTTTGCAGATACATTCTTTGCAAAGCGTTATGGACATCGTGCAGTAGTCTTAGAGACAATTGCAGGAGTCCCAGGCATGGTTGCAGGAATGTGGATTCATCTCAAGTCTCTAAGACAAGCAAAGACAGGTTACGGCCCTATGATTAGAGAACTTCTCGCAGAAGCAGAAAATGAACGTATGCATTTAATGTTCTTTATAGAGATTGCAAAACCTAATTGGTTAGAAAGACAGATTATTCTAATTGCACAGATACTCTTTTGGAATTTCTATTTCTTATTATACGTTCTCAGTCCAAAGACAGCACATCTTATGATACATTACTTCGAAGATGAAGCCGTCAAATCCTACACAGAATACCTAGCAATGATAGAGAATAAACAAATAGAAAATGTTCCAGCACCACAATTAGCAATCGATTACTATGGTTTAAATCAGAATGCACGTTTATCGGATATGATAAAGTGTGTAAGAGAAGATGAAAGAAAACATTCAGAAGTGAATAAGAAGTTCTCTAATGTCTGATATCCTAGTATTTCTAATTGTTTTTCTTCCTATCTGTTGGTGGGTTTGGTGGATGAATAAGGATACACCGAAAACAAAACTGGACTTTGGCCCAGAACGTCCGAAGTCTTTACGTTCCTTTGATGGATTTCTATACATTCTATGGAACTGGAAGTCTTATCTAGCAAAGACAGTCTGGATCGGCGCAATGCCATTTATTTGGTACTATGATGGATTCGGCGCCTTTACGACTTGGTTATTCTTTGGAGGCATTTTAATACTTCTTGGAAGATTTTGGGAGTTGTTTAAGAGATGAGAATTGTTTACATTCACGGTGCAACCGCAACTGAAAGAACCTTTGCGTTTATTCAAAAAAATATCAATGCAAAGAATCCAATATACCTTAACTATAATTCCAAAGATGCAACTGCGAAAGAGAACCTAGACTTTCTAAAGGAAACGTTGAGAGAACAAATGCGTCCTAATGACAAGTTATTTTATATTATGCATTCTCTAGGAGGCATCTACGGAATCTACTTGCAGGAAGAATTTGCATACAACTCTTCGTTTGCGGTTTCACTTGCAACTCCTTTCAATGGTTCTGAAGTAGCACAATGGGGAAGATGGGTTGCACCTCAATATCAATTGTTTGCAGATATCGTTCCTACCAGTCGATTTATCACAGAGTCACGAAAGATTAGAATTGCAATTCCTTGGAAACAGGTGATTACAACAACTGGAGATATTCCTTTAATAGCAGGAAAGAATGATGGCGTAGTCACAATGGAATCTATGATGAGTCGAGAGGATGTTGATTACTATGCAATTGACCGTAATCACTACGAGATTGTTCAATCAAAAAGAACTGTCAGTTTGATTTCAGACTGTTTAAAGGGAATTCGGAAGTGACGGTGGGAGTTTTCTCTCGTAGTTCAAAATCTTTTCTTTGAGTTCTTTCTCTTGTTTCTTTGCAAGATAGAGTGCCATCTCCAGTGAATTGATTTTATCGTGTGCAATATTGAGAGATTCTTCTAAGACTCGCATTCTTTCCATGGTTCTATTGGGGTTTCCTTCCGACATTTTCTATTGACTCCTGTAAGACTTTCTGATATAGTATATGTATAAATAGAAATGAGTCGAAAAATCGGTCAGGTCAAAGTCTTTAATATAATATGAAAGGAACTGTGAAATGGGATGGTGGAATAAACTAGCTCAAACTCAATTGAGTGAATGTGACTATGATAAACGTCATGGAGGCCCTTACGATAGAGGAAGTGCGGATAGTTATTATAGACGAGCTTACAGTCCTCACTATTATAAAGGTGCGTCATACAATTCTGACCGTGTTGAAATGCAGGATATGACTGCTCAAGAAATTGTAGAGTACACTAAAGGTTATAATGACAACGAAGAACGTGGTGACTTCAAGGATTGGGGTTAAAAAAGTACTTGACAAGTTTCGTTCTTTCTGTCATAATGTTATAGTGAAATAACGAAAGGATTAGATTATGATTCGTTTTATGATTGGAATGTTGTTGGTTTTTGGTTCTGTTGGTGGACTTGAACAGGATACTGCTACCTTTACGGAAGCAATTCTTGGTTCACTGCTTGGATTGACTCTTATGTTATGGGCAATTCCCAAACTTAATGCTCTTGCGGATGAAGAATACTAGATTATATCGAAATCTTAAAGGAGACAAAAAATGTCAATAGAAGCTTGGTTGTTAATTACTGCAGTCATTTTCACTGTGTTTGGTTTCATATGGGGCCGAGGAAACAAAAAAGAAAGTGATGTTGCAGCAATCGAAAACACTTTAGATCAACTCATCGATAATGGATACTTGCGTTTTCGTAAGGACAATGATGATAACATTGAACTCTTAAAGTGGAATCATATCGGTGATTAGTTTTTGAAAGGAACTAAATATGGATATACTATATGGAGTCCAAATCGAAATCGATGAGGGCGAATATGAATATGTTAGGAAACAAAAAGGAAATAGTTGGACGACAGCTGATTCCGTCTTAACGTTTGACAATAAAGAAGATGCTCTGATTGAAGCTAAAAAGTGGAACACTGGAGTTGTAGTAAATTTATCGAAACTTTCATCATGGAAAAGTTAGAAGAAAATTTATTTCATAATAAAAGAACTATTGTGAAATACAGAGAAGCATTCCAACAAGGCGCATTAGCATGCCGTGAAGGACTTGGATTTGAACATTGTCCTTGGACGGATGATGATTTTCGAAAACAGGCATGGAGAGATGGTTGGGAAACTGCAATGACTTGGGTTCTAGAGAAGGCATATTCTTAAAAAATAAAAAATAAAAAATGGAGAATAATATGCATGAAGTACAGTTAGAATTGTTTAGTGACCCACCATTGCCCCTTAAACATAACGAACACAATGAACGTATAGAGTATCTTGAATATATTATAACACAAATTGGTTTGAAAGTTAGAACATATCAAGAAACTAGAATAGATTCAGTTTTAGAAGTAATTCCATCATACATAGATGATTACTTTAGTAAATATAATTAAAAAGGATATCAAATGTATCTAGAATGGTGGATGATTATCACCATCGGGATATTCTTTGTAGTCGCACTTACAAGAACTTGGAAAAAGGCACACTTTGAAGGTTTTTGTATGGGAGCAACCGTCTTATTAAACTCAATGGAAAAAGTAATTCCAGAAGATTCAGTCGAGTTTCATAAAATAGTTAAAGAATTAACAAATAACCCCGATAAAAAATATAAAAAATCTTAAAATAGAGCTTGACATTTGTATGTGGAGTACCTATATTAATAGTATAGGGAACAGTTAGAGGTTGTTATGGTAGATTTTGAAGAACTCTATGTCAAAGGTTCCACTAAAAATAAAAGAAAACTGGCGGAGTTAGTAGTAACTTTCGCTAAAAGTATTTTATTTCCTCGACACAGAAACGTTGTTGTCGAAGTCGAACTCATTCCAAACTTAAATGGTAAAGAAGGTATCTGGGGCGATTGTATTGACGATGATGATCGTTGGTATATTGTTCGTGTTGATTCCAAATTGCCTGCAAAAGACTTTGTTGAGACAATTTTACATGAGATGGTTCATGTAAAACAGTATGTTCGTAAAGAATTAATACAACACTCAATCAAACATCAGTTGTGGAAGGGTGGTCAAATACCCTCAGAAACTAAATATGAAGAACGTCCATGGGAAATTGAAGCGTTTTCATTAGAAAAACAACTATCAGAATCATTTATTAATATTCATGGATGGAAATTCTTAGGAGTCTAACCGAATGTATTTGGCTGAACGTCAATGCCAGCAAGAAGAAGCGTTTGAAGAAATTGTAATTCAGACTGTACAGGAGTCTGAAAGTTTAGAACATGCAAAAAATGAGTGTATGAAATCTAAAGAACTTGTCGAACACTGGAGTCAAGAAGAAATTGATGACTTTATTGCAGACCTTTGGAGTGAACACTGGTCAAAATACTTGGCCGATTACTAAAAATTGTAAAATATTCTTGACTTTATCGTAATTTTACTGTATTATATAAAATATAGTGAACAGATGAGGTGAAAAAATGTCGAAGATGGGTAATTATGTTGTTGGTTTGATGGAAGATGGACTTTGGGATGAGCCAGATTATCCAGAACCCGACATTGAAGCGTATTATGAAGAATATTATAAAGAAAAACTTAGTGCCTTCAAGTCTGCTCTAAAACAAGCTATGATGATTTACGATTGTAGTTGGATCCCCGCCCTCAGAACCATGTATCAAGTAGAAAAAAACGATGCGGAACCGTTTGATCTTCAATCGGATGCATATTGTTATAGAAAATTAGAGAATTATCTCTACGAATGGGAATTGGGCAAGGAAAAAATTGACGAAATATGTAAAAAATTCTTCTTTAGGGCTTGACAAACACCCCAAAAAGTATTATATTATATATGTAAGTTGATGAAAACAGTGATGAGGATCTAAATTATGGCATATGTTTCCCAAGAAATGAAAAAATCACTCGCCCCTGCGATCAAATCCGTTCTTAAGAAGTACGGTTATAAGGGTTCGATTGCAGTGGACAATCATAGTTCTCTTGTTGTGAACATTAAAGAAGGTGTTGCTGATTTTATTGGTATGGCAAATGCTAAAAACAAAGAGATCGCAGAACGCCGCAATGGCCGTTATTATCCAAGTGAAGGATATATTCAAGTCAATACCTACTATCCCGAACACTACGGTGAAGCGCAAGAGTTTCTAGAAGAACTTATTGCTGCAATGAAAGGTACTGGTTGGTATAACAACACAGATGCCCAGATTGACTATTTTGATATTGCATACTACTTGGATATCAATGTGGGTAAGTGGGATAAACCTTATGTTTGCACGGCTCTAGAAGAGGCGGCATAATTCATGGCAGTTCGTACAAAAAAATACAATGAAAAAATTCATATCGATTTGGATGGCCCCCAAGGGAATGCATTTGTTCTTTTTGGTATCGCAGAAAAACTTGCCTCTATATGTGGTGTAGATTCGGAGTCTATCATACAAGATATGAAATCTGGAGATTATCTCAATCTCCTTAAAGTATTTGAAGAGAATTTTGGACACATCGTAGTTTTGGAAACTAGTAATCAGGAGTACTTAGATGTTTTTTGTTGAAGTGAAAGAAAGATTCGGTGAAGAAAAATTCCGTTGGGAAGCACTAACGGAAGAACAGGCATTAGATGTTGTTGCAAAACTTAAATCTGATGGTAAATATTGGTCATTTGAAATTGGAGAAATGTAGAATGTTACTTTACATTTTTGGTTTTTTCGACTAAGTATTATAGTTAAGGAGAATTATAAATGTCGAAAATACAAGAAAAAATAAAAACCCTCATGGATACTGTACAAGAGAGTTTAGAGAGTCAGAGACATATTGAGTCACCAGAAGAGTTTATGATTGAACTGGATAAAGTTGGACTTTACTTCAGTCACATGAACGATGAAGATCGTGATTACTATCAAGCGGCACAAATCGCTTTTGAAGAACAAAGGAAGTGGACTATTTAAAATGAAACTTGCAGATTTTAAAATGATTGAAAAGGACTATATGCCTGGCGGTTTCCATTCATTATTGTCTTTTGGTGAGCATCATCAACTGAGTGTTGTCAGTGGTGAAGGTGCATATGGTTCCAAGAATGCCCCTTATGAAATCGCAGTATTCATCAATGGAGAATTTGCAAATTTGCCTGGCATTGTTGAAGATGATGTTAAGGGATACTTGACAGAAGATGAAGTTGATACGATCATAAAAAAACTTCATACCATTACAAAAGAAATTCCTGTTCAAGTCAATTTGATGGAGAGTTAAAATGTCACAAATTTCTGAAGTAAAAAATAATATAGGTAGACTGTATTCTGTTGGACTTGATTATGATTCTGCAAAGAAACAGTTTTTTGAGTCTGCATATGAAAAGATTTCTAGAGAAAAGTTGGAAACAATTTTTGATGAAGAGTGGAATAGGTATGAACATATGTATTTCGCCAATTTAAATTTCTTCAAGAAAGGAACTTAGATGGATTTGGATGAGTATGAGGAAGATATTAGATTAAATGCAGTAAGTTATAGTATTATAGCATTTAAACCTCAAACCTCAACAAAACAAGTCGGGGAAACAAAAACTTTTGAAGATGCTATAAAAATGGCATATGAAATTCATAAAGAAAATAGTTTCCGCAGTGTATTGATTTATGCAGTTAATGAGACTGGACGATTTGTTTTAAATGCCTTCGTTAGAAGTGATGACATGAAACTCAAAATAATTGGGAGTAGAAAATGAGTAATCAGCGAAGAGGAAACTGGAAACCAGCTGCAATGAATGATAGTAGTAAAATAGATGCAATGTCTTTAACTACTTTCTGCAAAAATGCAAAGGTTCTTTTAGAAGAGCGTGGAGAAGAAGATGCTGCATTCTACTTTGGACAGGTAGAAGATTGGTTGCGTGATGGGGGAAGAATTCAAACTGGACACAATGATGTTGCCAGAATTCTTGGTGTGTAATGAATTTTTTAGAAAGTGAAGTTTCAGATATTCGTATTAACGATGATGAAGCAAAAATGTTTGGTATCTCTGATAGAGAACTTATTAAACATCTTTTTAAAAAGGTTGTTCTATTAGAAGAAACAGTTTATGAACTTGAGCATCAACTTAGAGTTCATGAAGAATGGATAAAGTTAAGGGAAAAAAATTAAAAATATATTGACAATATGTTTCATATATGGTACATTAATACTTGTAATGACTATTTTATGAAACATAGAAATCTGCCCTTAGCTCAGCTGGATAGAGCAACAGCCTTCTAAGCTGTGGGTCGTAGGTTCGAATCCTACAGGGCAGGCCAATTAATATCGGGCGAGTCGGACGCTCGATTTGTCGAGTGAGTAAAAACACGGTTAAGCCTGAAAACGACACTAAATAGAAGACTCAGGTGGGAAGTTGGAAATCCCTCACTAGAAACCAACAAGATTAAACAGGGGCGGACAGTAGGAAGAGGCGACTAATGTATAAGAAAATAAAGCGGCCTGTAACCCCTCAAACTGCTAAAAGTAAAAACACCTACTGTCCCTTTTATTCGGAGTTACTATAATGCAAGTATCACCAGTACCACCAGTAAGAATTGTGAGTGAGTATGTTAGGCAACTAAATGTCGGTGATAAGATTCATAACATTGTAGTAACGCATAAAGACTTTGGAAACTCTGTTAGGGTTGAAGAAGTTTATAGAACATACGACAAAACTGGAAAGATTAGAACAGTCGAACCAGTTAGTAAAGTTGATGTTGAAGTTTAGGCGGATGTCGTATAATGGTATTACCTTAGCCTTCCAAGCTAATGACAGGGGTTCGATTCCCCTCATCCGCTCCAAAAATTTATCGGGGTATAGCGCAGTCTGGTAGCGCATCTGCTTTGGGAGCAGAGGGTCGTTGGTTCGAATCCAGCTACCCCGACCAATTTAGGAATATTCCCAGATAGCTCAGTTGGTAGAGCAAATGACTGTTAATCATTGGGTCGGGGGTTCGAACCCCTCTCTGGGAGCCAAATAAACAGTAAGGACACAAGATGTATAAACCTCTACCAGAAGAAGTAACAATAAAAAAATCAGGTATACATGGACTTGGCCTTTGGTGTGTAAAACCGATCAAAGAAGGAACAGAGATCGGAATGTCACATTTTTATTGGGGAGAAGAATTGCAAAGAACTCCATTGGGTGCTTTTTATAATCACTCTGATGAGCCGAATATAGTAAAGATTAGAAAAGATAGTAGGTTCTTTATTGTTGCCACTAGAGATATTTGGCCAGGCGAAGAACTTACATGTGAGTATACATTATACGACATAAAATAAACTTATACCCCATAAAAAATTTCTGTGCAAAAAAGTCTTGATTTCTTATACTTTTTTGATATATACTAGTATCTGTTAGTAATTAATCATTTACTAATATATTAGCACTACCGCACCAATTGGTGCAAGGAAAATACAATGAAAACTTTAATCGCAATTTTGGCAATGACTTCGACTTCTGCATTTGCATTTATCAATGATGGTAATGGCAATTCGTCTGGTGGCGCATCATCTACAATGAACGGTGACGCAGAAGGCCGTGGTGTTGCAACCTTCTCTATGAACTTCTCTGCATCTGCAAACACCAAAGCAGACTTTGATGCAGATGGTGAAGGTTCGATGCAGAACATGTTCTCTGGTGAGGATACGTCATACTACTATCGCCCAGAGGGTTACGGTAAATAATAAATTTACCTATTGACAATCACTCCTCATTGAGTTACACTGGCTATTAAGTGAATTTGATGAGGAGTGAAAAAGGATTTATATATTATGAAAATGCATTCTAATTAAGTTGGAGTTAACTTTAAAAGAATAGGAACAGTTATGTCACTTGGGTTTAGGGACAATTACCAAAACATAATTAAGAATTTAGTTCAGAACGCCGATCAGTGCAGTCAACAATGGATACTTACTGGAGATGCAGAATGGTATGAAGCATACATGATGTATGTTGAAAAGGTATGTGAATTAAAGGAATGGATTAAAAAAAGAGAAAGTGAAATAGAAAATACGCCGCTGTAGCTCAGTTGGTAGAGCAACTGATTTGTAATCAGTAGGTCGGGAGTTCGAATCTCTCTAGCGGCACCATTAATATGGGTGTGGTGTAGTGGCAACACATCAGTCTCCAAAACTGAAGATGGCAGTTCGATTCTGTCCGCCTGTGCCAATTAGAGGAGAATCTTATGTGGACTTTAGTTTTTATTGTCTTCATTCAAGGCGAACTAACGTCTACAGTGGAAGGAACATACCCAACAATGTACGAATGCTTTGACAATAGAGAATTATTATCGTATAAAGTTGGCAGAGGTGATGGTTATTTTAAACCAGACAGTCAGGCAATTTGTATATATAGAGAAGATATTGAAGTATAGTTAGGAATTTAATATGTTTAATTGGATAATAAACTTCTTTAAAATGAAAGAACATCACGGCGATCTTTCAAAACATAGATTGCATAGCGAAAGATACGAAGACTGTTGTATGTAAATGGAAGACAAAGAAAGAAAAATAATTCTTCTAACTGATATAATAGAACAAAAGGTTCGAAAAGAAAAAGAGCTTGAATATTATCAACGAGAGTTAGAAAAATTAAATCATAAAATGTTTTTCATTCGCAAAGAAATCGACCTAACAAATCTTATAATAGATATGATTGGAAGAGAAAAAATTATGGACATTCGTGAAGTCATTGATGACAAGAGTGCAGAAAAATTGATTGGGAATGATAATGGTGAAGAAGACGGAAGCGAAACCTAAACGGAAAAGAAGAACAAAGGCAGAAATGGAGGCCGCCCGAGCGGCCGAGTCTCAATCCTCAAAACCAAAACAAAAGAGGAAGCGCAGAACCAAAGCAGAGATGGAGGCCGCTCGGGCAGCATCATTACCACCAGAACCCAAGTGGTATGAGATTGGGTATAAGGGCCCAAAACCGTCCCCACCAAAATCAAAAAAGAAACCTCGTTCATATCCCCCACCCCCACCAAGACAAAAGTTCGATACTAGTTTAATTGATGAACAAATAAAATTTCCAGGCAAAGATGGCGCCAAGTACGCAATTACTAAGGAAACAAAACATGGTAGACATGTATTGTCTTGGGGAATGGGTGATTGGAGTATATTATATGATGCAAAATATAATGATACTGAAAAACATTGGAATTTTTATCTTGACTTATACAAAAAAACATGCGATACTGATAAAAATGTAAATGCAAAAAAGGTGAGAAATAATGGTAGAACAAATGCAACAACAAAGTCCAATATCAAATCTGGACGCACCAACACTAAGGGCAATACTACAGGAAAAGGCACAACGAGTAGTGTTCGAAAAGGCAGACGGAACTCTAAGAGTAATGCATTGCACGACAAATCCGAAGATCGTGCCGTGGCCTGATAACCCAGTAGAGGTGGAAGGATCAGTTCAAAAAGAAAAAGACCCAAACCTTATTGTTGTTTGGGATTTGGAAAAAGAGGGATGGAGATCGTTTCGATTTGAAAGGCTTAAAGAGTATGGAGATTTAGATTAATGGGTGGAAAATCAAAGGGAAAGAATTACACATCTAAGGGCGAACGCCCTAGTGTATCACGGAAGAATAGAACTAAAAACCCAAAAGGAACTCTTGCACATGCAATTCGTCAACGAGAGGCATGGCAGCAAGGAAAGAATGTAGTTCTTACAATTCCAAACCCAAATACCTCAGAAACAAATAAACCTTTTATAAGAGTTAAGGCAAGTGAGGTTTGGGGCGATTTTAGAAAACAGAAAAAGTTTATGATGAGAGGAGAACCGGCTGTATGATAGAAGGATTTAGACCACCTTGTGTGGTATTCAGAACTAGGGTTAGAGATGAATCAATCGAAGGCCCAAACCCATTTAGATGGGAAGATGTAACAAGTGATGAATTGTTTAAAGGTAAGAGAGTAGTTTTATTCAGTTTGCCCGGCGCATTTACGCCCACTTGTTCTACATACCAATTGCCAGGCTTTGAGAGTAATTATTCAAAGATTAAAGATTATGGTATTGACGAAGTATACTGCATTTCAGTTAACGATGCATTTGTTATGAATGCATGGGCCAAGGCACAGAACATTCAAAATGTAAAAGTGATTCCAGATGGTTCTGGAAACTTTACTCGTTTCATGGGAATGTTGATTGGTAAAAACCACTTAGGTTTTGGTATGCGTAGTTGGAGATACATGTGTGTAATTAATGATGGGGTTGTTGAACATTGGTGGCAAGAGCCAGGCATCAATAACGATGGTAGTGATGATGACCCATATGTTCAAACAACTCCAGAAAATATGATTAGTTATCTAGATCAGAAAAGTATGTGGAATGAAGTTGAACAACGAACCACTATGGGCGATTATAAGGTTGTTTAATGTATGATATAAGGCCCCTTCACAAGAATAATGCTTCTGTATTTGTTGCAGAACGCCATTATTCTGCAGTTATGCCTCGATTAACTAAACATTATCTAGGTTTTCACTTAGATGATAAGTTGGTTGGGGTTTTAACATTAGGATGGGGAACTAATCCGATGGGAACTATTAAAAAGATGTTTCCAGATTTGACTACATCCGATTACTTTGAGATCGGAAAGATGTGCATGGATGATTCTATGCCCAGAAACTCCGAATCCCAAATGTTATCTCAAACGGTAAAGTGGATGCGTGAAAATACAGATGCAAAATATCTGTATACTTGGGCAGATGGAATAGTTGGAAAGCCAGGATATGTTTACCAATCTGCAAACTTTCTTTACGGCGGTTTTATATGGTCTGATGTATATGTCTCTGAGACAGGCGAGAAGGTGCATTTTAGGACTATACAGAGGAAGATGAAGAAAGAGATGGGTAGACATGATACGAAGTATGGCCCTCGACCAAATGACGCCAAAATGGGTGATATGGGGTTTTCAAGAGTATGGGGTAAACAGTTCAGATATATCTATCCATTGACAAAAACAGATAGAAAGTATATGAATAGATATTCAACTTGTTGTTGGACAAATCAGTATCCAAAAGATGATGATTTGCAGTGGAAAATTAAACGGCCTGGCGAAACAGAATACGAATGGTGTGATGATATGCCATTCATTCACAGTAATGACATAAAACATAATAAGAGTAATATCGCAAGATACAAGGCAGATATTACGATTGATAGTTTTTTTTGATAACCTATATAATTGTGGAGTATATAATGAAAAGATCAAATATAAATCAATTAAGGATTAGATTGCGAGACGCAAGGTCAAGGATGAGGCAATATTTACAACGACAGGCGTATATAAACAGACAGATGAAAATATCTCAGGAGATTAATAATGGAAGACTATAGTACAAAATACACTTTTAGTAGTGTACACGATGACGGGGGCAAAGAAGATGTTGTTACTTATTCATTTGATGGGACAGATGCAACACTTGGTGAAGTGTTGGAGAAAATCGAAATCTTTTTGATCGCTGCAGGTTTTGATTGGATTAAGAAAGGTGAAATTCAACATATCGAAAGTGTTTCCGATGAAGACTATGACCTTGCTGCAGGAAAAGAATTATTTGATGAATATTCTGTAAGTGCAGAAGAAATGTATAATAGACTTAATGGTTTAGATACCACTGCCAAAATTGTTGAATTTCCTAAAAAAGAAGATTCAGAAGATACCATAACATTAACTGGTAATGGGTTGGATGATTTGCTTTTTACTGGAGATTATGACATCGGTTCTGTCACCTTCGATAATATGGATGTCACACTAGATACTTCTGATATCACTTTTACAGACTCATATAATGTGTCACTTACTCCAAGTGATATTACAATTAATTTTGACAAAGACAAAGAAAAGGATTAAAAATGACTTTTAAATTATCAAACAGATCACTTTCTAAACTGGAAGGTGTTCATGATGACATGGTTAGAGTTGTCAGCCGTGCTATCGAATTGACTGAGGTCGACTTTGGAGTGATCCAAGGTTTAAGAACTCTTGAAGAACAAGAGGCTTTAGTTGCTAAGGGTGCAAGTCAAACAATGAAGAGTAAGCATCTTGACGGACTTGCAGTAGACTTAATGGCTTATGTTGGAGGCCGTGGAGTCTGGGAACTCAATGTGTATGATGAAGTTGCAGACGCAATGAAGGCCGCTGCAATAGAAGAAGGTGTAGCAGTCCGCTGGGGCGCAGCCTGGCACATTGATGACATTAGAGAGTGGGATGGTTCCATGGAAGACGCCATGAACGCCTATGTTGATTTGAGGCGCTCTCAAGGAAGACGCCCATTTATTGACGCTCCACACTTTGAGCTGATGGTATGAAAATAAGTTGGGGGTACTTTGTGTGTATCCCCATAGTTTCTTACTTTATCCTTTTATTCCTTTTAGGTTTATTTGGAAAAAGTTTAATGGTATTTACACCAGAAGAAAATATCGTATTGTATGAATTTCTTGGTGTTGTATTATTACACTATATTTTTTATATTATTTTTTGCTTGACAAAAATAAAAGAATAGTGTATAAATAAACTTGTAATTGTTGATACGATTCAACATGCATACTGGACTTGGGGGCAGTACCCAACGCCTCCACCATAAACACATGAGGATATAATGAATTGGGATTGGCACTGGATTAGTTGGTTTAAAGGAACACCTTTTCAATGGGGCGAATTTAGATTTAACAGTGGGAATCCTTATAAAAGTTATAGATTTGGGCCATTACTTATTCGTGTGTTTATGATGGGGGCGAACTAGGATCGACAGGTGTGTAGAGATGAGAGTAGATTACCGTGTTGACCTACGATATTCGGTCGAACAAAACTAAACGCAAACGATAACTTTGCACCTGAATTTGCTCTAGCAGCATAATCAGCGGGGTATGGGCTCCACCTTGTTACCAAACGGGCCCGCAGTCATAGTAAAAGGATTTAATAAATGACAAAGTTTTTAGTTGGAGCCGCTTCGGCGGTTTTTTTATGCACATCTGCAATGGCAGAAGGCATTAGAGGCCATGTAGATGGTGAAGTTGAATATAGTTTGGAAAATGAAAAATTTACATCTGAATTAGGATACACAATGGCACTTCCACAAGGATTGGTGCTGCGCCCATGGGCAGATTTTTCATATGACCGTAACTTAGCATCTGATACAATTAATTTTGACGGTGTTAATTTGGGAGTTTCATATGCAGTATCTCCTGCACTTTCTCTTTACAGTGATATTAGTGCAGATCATGACTTTGAATATGAAGATACATCAGTTGGTGTTCGCTTTACATTCTGAGTTTCATACTATATAATAAAGGTGGCAACTTCCTATAAAGTTGCTAATTACACACATCACACAGAAAAGGAGAAATATGATGAGTAATAAAAATCCATTTGAAATTAGATTAGAAGTTTTAAAAATGGCAAAAGATATGTCTGAACAAAGTTACCATATGGCAATGGATACATATTGGCAAACTTTGAATGCGACTGCAGAGACATGGAATAAAAGTGTTGAGGAATTGGTTCAACATACACAACACTTGAAACCAGAAATGCCCGCCCCTCAAGACATTATGAAAAAGGCTCAAGAGTTGTATACTTTTATTTCAACTAAAGAGTAAATTTGATGGGGGGTGCAATGCCCCCCATTTTTAAAAATGCGTGAAACGCAAGGTTGTAGACATTGTTAGTGATATATAATGATAGAGGTAATTAAACCTCTAAAACCTTAACCAATGGAATACTATTGTGAAAAATAAATTCACGCAAGAACTTATTATGGAGAAACAATAAATTATGCCAAGATATGATTTTAAATGTACTGATTGTGAACATGAATATGAAATTTGGTGTCGTATTGCTGAAAGAGAAGAACATTTAAATGGCTCTTGTCCCAACTGTAACGTTACAGGAAAAATCCAACAATTTCTTACTGGTGCTCCTTCTATTGGAGATCCTATTCGTATGGGCAGACAAAAGGTTCCACAATCATTTAAGGAGAATGTATTAGATAAAGTGGCAAAGGTGCCTGGAGCAGCTAAAACAGAGTCTAAATTTAATATGTAATTTTTCGCCGTAGATTCCAGCTTTCAGAGGAGTCTCATTAGTGAGTAGAAAAGCTAGAAAGACAAAATCAAACAATAATAGTAGATTAATAGGGATTGACGCACGAACACAACTAAAAAAAATTACACCAATAACACCGGCACAAGAAGAAGTATTCGATGCCTTTTATGAAGATCATTTGTTTCTTCATGGAGTTGCAGGGACAGGAAAAACATATATTTCTCTATACCTTGCACTAGATGAATTAATGAACAAATCTTCTAGTTATAGAGATATACAAATTATCAGAAGTGTTGTTCCGACAAGGGATATGGGTTTTCTGCCCGGCTCGGAAAAACAAAAACTTCAATCATACGAAACCCCATATAGAACCATAATAAACGAATTATTCGAATGCGGTAGTGCATACGAAAGTTTACGAAAAACTTCCCTCATAAATTTTAATTCAACATCTTACATAAGAGGTATGACCTTTTATGATAGTATTATTATTGTGGATGAATGCCAGAACATGAATTTTCATGAACTGGATTCTGTCATAACTAGAATAGGAGACAACTGTAAAATAATTTTCTGTGGAGACTTTAGACAGTCAGACTTTAAATGGAAAGATGAAAAAGATGGAATACTTGACTTTATGAAAATCATAAAAAGTATGGATCGTTTTTCTTTCATTGAGTTTATGCAACAAGATATTGTCAGAAGTCCTTTGGTAAAATCCTACATAATTAATAAATTAGAATTGGGTTTTGCCTAAAGGAGGCTCAAAATGAAAAACATAATCGAAGCAAAAGATATTTTTTCTGCTAAAACAAAATCTAAAAGTAATAACTTGGAAGATATAAAGTCGTTTATTAACTTAGGTGGTATGGATGAAGATTATGATGTGTCTATTGGAATGACAAATGAACTCCTTGATGAATTTGTTTATATTATGTCAGACGAGTATGGATTTGATTTAAGTAATAAAGTTCTTGTCGATGATTTAAGTTTCCTTGGGATTATACTGCAGGCCATAATGGATAGACATTATGGTATTGAAAATGCAATGATACAGAATATTGATGAGGCGATAGAAGAACTTAAGTCGAGACACGAAAAGGAAGAAATTTCATAAAACTGCTTGACATATCGAAGGATATTTGATATACTTTAATAAATTTGGAGTAATTTATGTTTAATCATGTTGAATTGGATCTGCCTGAAATTTCACTTAGAAGTGAAACCCTTAAGTCTGGTACTAGATATTACTATGATGAAAATGGCAACAAATATCCTTCGATAACAACTGTCATATCACATTTTTCTAAGAAGTCCATTATGGAATGGAGAAAGCGTGTAGGCGAAAAGGAAGCTAATAGAATTACCACCCAAGCTGCGAGAAGAGGAACTTCTGTTCATCAGTTGTGCGAAGATTATATAAATAACATAGAAATAGATTATAGTAAACTCATGCCGAATGATACAGAGATGTTTCTTACATTGAAAGAAACTCTTGATACTAGATTAGATGATGTGTATGTTCAAGAGTGGCCAATGTATTCTGAACATCTAGGAATTGCAGGAAAATGTGATTGTATTGCATATTTTGATGGTAAACTTTCTATTATTGATTTTAAAACATCAAGAAAGTCAATGCATCCAAATAAACTGGAAAACTACTTCAGACAAGCATCTGGTTATGCTGTTATGTTTGAAGAGAGGACAAAAATTCCTATAAATAATCTAGTAATCATTGCGGCCATTGATGACCAAAAAGATGCGGAAGTTTATACTTCTAAACGTGATAGTCATATCAATGGATTGATAGAAATGATAACAGAATATAAAGCACAATTGTAGGAAATAAAAAACATGGTTCAATATCTAAAAAGTAGTGCAAGAAGATATGTAGGAGTCCCAGACTATTTGGGAGTGATGTATGATTACAACACAAGAACAAGAGCGGGACATTTGTTTGTCGGTGGTTTTAAAAGAAAGCCTGGCATTCGATCTAGTGATATTGTACTATTTGATGGAAACATTCTTTTGCCTGCTACTAACAATTACAGAGAAAAAATCTTTCGAGTAAACCCCGCTACTACTATTAAATTTGAATATGAAAAAACAAATACTTTAGATCGAGTTCAATGTGGTATCATTCCACTTGATGAACCAGAGATTGGTGAAAGTATTAGCACCGCAAACAATTCTACCCACATTTATCAAAACAATACAGCACAAGAACAATCTATAAAAATATATTGTAATTATAAAGCATCAGTAGATTCTAAGTTGAGATTCAGAATTACAGAAGTAATCTCTGATAATACTCCTGTTCGTAGTACGGAACTTTATACTAAAGGAGATTTATGTCCAGGCGCTCCACTTGGATGGCAAAGAATTTTAAGATGGGATATAGATAAGATTCCAACCGTAGGATTTTCTTTGTCTGTGGGCAAGGAACTTGGCGAGAATGAGTTTATTTTTAGAGATTTTATAAATTCGCAGAATAGTTATTTTAAAGTTCTGCCCAATTATTTTTCAAAGCAGGGGTCTAAGGTAGACTGCAGGGCAGATATCACCTTCGAAACAGAAGATGTAAGTGCTATGAATTTAGACCCAGTGGCACAAGTTGAAATCACAAGCATTATAGGGAGAATGTAATATGGTAAATTGGATCAAAGCCAGATTGGCAGAAAGAACATCATGGGATGGCGGCGCACTTATTGCGATGGGTGTTGTTGCACTTCTCTTTGATGGTTTAATTACATGGGCTGCATATGCAGCGATTGTTTATGGTCTTTGGACTATCTGGAAATCAGAATAATCTATTGACAAAACGTGTGTTATAGCGTATTATACGCTGTAACACATATCTAAGGAGAATTTATTATAATGTTGAAACTTAAGAGTTCGAAAGAATTTAGTGATGAGATAGAAAAACAGGTTTCTAAATTAAACAGTTCGTATATCGACACAATCACATACTACTGTGAAAAGAATAATTTAGAAATAGAAAATGTAGTTTCTCTGTTGAGTCCTTTCATTAAAGAAAAAATTAAATACGAGGCAGAAGGACTGAACATGGTTCAGAAGTCTACAGAAAAATTGCCTCTATGATTACCATGTCTGGAAAAAAGATAGATGACTTTGAAGCGTTTAAAATTTATCTTGCAATGAAAAGTCATTTTAATAGTGAGTATGATTTTATAAAGTATAAGGGGAAGGTTTCCCCAAAGAAAGAAACTTATTATAACAGGAGAGACAGAAGAACTTTTGAAGAACTTTCCAGAAGATTTGATAAAAAGAGTTTGGAAGAGTTTTTACTTGCCTTGTTCTTGAATGTAACAGAAAATGGTAATCTTGCAATTTCTCGCAATGAGTTTATGTGGACAGGAAATCTTTTAGATAAAGAATCCTATGATACATATAAAAATTGGAAGAAAAGAATTCAAAGTATAAAGTATACTTTTACTAATGATTGTCATGTGTTGTTTACAAGGGCGTCTGAAGAAAATATGGAATTCAATTCTATATTTAAATCTATTGACAATGACTACCCATTTATTGTATTCTTAGAAAAACGTGGAGAACTTTCATTAGAAACGTTAATTATCTTTGAAAAGATTTTTGCTTTCATAGATAAGGTCAAAATAAATGATACAACTTATTGGCCTATATATACTAAGAAAGTAAAAGACTATATGTCTTTCTTGGACATAGATGTTAATTATTATGTTAATGTTCTTAGGGACATATTGATTGATGATTATTATGAAGATTATGGTCAATTAATTAAAAAAACTAGTTGACAGCTCTTGGATAATATAGTATATTAGTAAAAATACAAAACGCATATAACGTATAAAGGAGAAAATTTATGTCTTTTGCAAACCTTAAAAAAGGTCGCTCTAACTTTGCCCGTCTTGCGGAAGAGTTGGAAAAAACCCAATCCCCACAACAAACCACATCAAATATCGATGATCGATTTTGGAAACCAACTATTGGTAAGGATGGTAACAGTTATGCTGTAATTCGTTTCCTTCCCCCTGCAGATGGTGAAGATATTCCTTGGGTTCGTGTGTTTAATCATGGATTTAAAGGCCCAGGCGGTTGGTTGATTGATAACTGCCTTACTACAATCAACAAACAGTGTCCTGTTTGTGAGTCTAACACTGAACTATGGAATACTGGTTCACAAGACAATCAAAACCTTGCTCGTGATCGTAAACGTAAACTCAAGTTTCTTTCGAACATTTATGTTGTAAAAGATCCTGCAAACCCAGATAATGAAGGAAAAGTTTTTCTTTACTCATACGGTAAGAAAATCTTTGACAAGTTGAACGAGGCAATGAATCCTCATTTTGAAGATGAAGCTCGTTACAACCCATTTGATTTTTGGGACGGTGCAAACTTTAAACTGAAGTATCGTACTGTTGATGGTTATGGTAACTATGATAAGTCTGAATTCGACTCTCAAGCACCACTTGCAGATGATGATTCAGAATTGGAAACAATCTATAACCAACTATATTCATTGCAAGAGTTTGTAAGTGAAGAGAAGTTCAAGTCTTATGAACAACTCAAGGAACGCCTTGACCGTGTTCTTGGACTTCAACAGTCTGCAGTTTCAGTAGAAACAGATTTTGTTTCTGATGATTCTTCATACTATACTGAACCTACTCAGACTAAATCTGCGCCTGCGCCAGAACCAAAGTCTGTATCTTATGATGAAGATGAAGAAGACGATTCAATCTCATACTTTGAACGTCTTGCAGATGAAAGTTAGACAGTTGGTGGCACTGAAGTGTTAGTGTAAGACACGACACAGAGTCCATACAGGTAATAGAGGGTATACAACACACTCGACCGCCATCTATTATCGCATACAAAGAACTGAGTGTGGGAAAGGGCAGGGAGAAATCCTTGCCCTTTTTTTGTCTTAGATATGTTTAGATTGCATAACGAACTTGCAATAATTACATGACAATTTTCTGCACTTGCGAAATAAATATTTTTGTCAGAATCGCTGACATTTCACACATATCATACACAGGAGAATAGAATGAGTGTCGAAGAAATTATTAAAAGTTTGAGTGTTCTTACTGTATCACTTACTATTGTGGCTGCAGTTATGTTTATGTCTATTTTACCGTATGTTAATTAACGGAGAATTAGATGACACAATTAGTATTAACAGCATCAGAATGGTTAAACATTTCTTCATTTTTAGATCTAATTGATGATTTAAAAAGAAGAATGAAATTGAGAAAACTTCAAAAAGAAACTATAAAAGAATTAAATTCACTATCCGATAGAGATTTACATGATATTGGTATTGCTAGATCACAGATAAAATCTATTGCAATGGAATTGGATTTAAAAGATGTTTAAAAGAATTTTAGAAACTTTTGAACGTATTGGAAGAGCAAGAGCCGCACATGTTCTTGCACAACAGGGTTTATACGAAGAAGCAAAAAGAGTTATGTGTGGGAACTGAAAGGTTCCTACCATGCTCCCACTAAAGATAACTTAGCATCCCTCACAGCACCATCAGTATGTCTTACTTCTGGTTTTTGTTTAGGCATAATTGTTGAATTGTTGGTTACATTATTCACAGTATTTTGTTGCGGCGCATTTATAATGTTCGCAGCCTGTTTCGCTTCTGATGTAGATTTATCCATAGCAACACTGTCCATCATATTAGACGCTTCTAATTTTTTGTTAGGAACATCACTTGAGAATGATTCTTGTGCAGAAACACCAGAATCAGCATCCATCATTTCTTGTGCAGAAACACCAGAATCAAAATCCATCATTTTTGGAGTGATGTTCAATTTGTCTAATTCAGCTTGTAGTTTTTCTATTTCTGCTGCATCTTCTTCTCTGCCTTTAGAATCTCTGCCCCAATAAACATTTTCACCACCTTCACTTCTGGTAATTCTATCTTTTGCCTCTGCAATTTTTGACTGAAGTTCTGCTTTTTGATCTTCTGGAGATATCTCTGGAACTGATGCACCTTCTTCTCCATCAAATGCACCCATATCCTTCGCCATGAGTCCAGCATCAATCGCCGTTGACGCAGCAGTACCAAGGCCTGGTATTATACTAGTAAGTCCAGAAAGTACCTCTAGGCCTGCACCAGAGAAGTCTCCACTAAATGCTCTTTGAGCACCAAATCCCAATCCTGCAATTAAACCAACGCCGGGGATTTTTTTCAATAAAGATTTCCCAAGTCCCTTACTAGCAGTTTTACCAGCAGTTGCAGCCCCCTTTGTAGCGACACTTGCGGCGCCCTTTCCAGTTACTTTAGATGCAAGTCCACTTATTTTTGCACCAACTCCTTTTGCTGGTGCTGTTATTTTATCCATTACTGATGGCATTTTTGGGGGCACTGAAATACTTGGCGTTTTTGGAAGTTTGTCGGGTATTGCACTACCAACACCTTTTATTCTATCAGGCATCGAAGTCATTGTATTTTTTACATTACTCGCAACATTACTTGCAGCGTTTGCTGTTTTTACCGCTCCAGTTGCAGCAAGTCCTGCTACTGCCCCGCCGCCAAGTTTTAGTGCATTCAATCCAACGTTTTTAATTCCCCCTAATACACCCCTTGCAGCATTCAATCCACCACCAATAAAACTTCTTGCTCTTCCTGTAACCCCAGTTCCTACATTTCTTACAAAATTTCCAAGTCTGCCAAATCTTCCGCCGCTTGCCCTATTCACTACTGAACCGACTCGGCCGACACCACTTCTTACCGCTCCTCCAACCCTTGAGAATGCACCTCTAATACCGCCTCTTCCTCTAACGTTACCTCGGCCTCTTCTACCTCTTCGTCCATCTCCAACGCCGTCTAATAGGCCACCTCCGATTCCACCTAACAATCCGTCCAAAAATCCACCCCCATCACCAGAGATTTCATCTAAGTTTCCAGTGTTTTCTACAATCTGTTCGAGAAGTTTGATTTGAGTTTTTTCTAAATCTTGTTCAATTTTTCTTTCTCTATTATTTTCTCTTTGATTTTCTAAATCTAATGGAGATGGATTGTCAGAAGTATCCTGCAAGAATTTTAGAAGATTTACTACTTCTTCTAGATATGGACTGTTTTCTCCAAGTTGTTCTTTTACTTCATCTAATTTTGTTGCTGTGATTTGAGAAATTTCACTTGGAGCGGATGTCTCTTCTGTAGATAAACTTTGAACATTTTCAGATGGAGATGGTATTGTAATATTTTCTCTATCGTCTGATACTGAGGTTTCTGGTTGTGGAACAGATACTGGAGACTCTGACATATCAAGTCCATAACTTTTTCTAATGGACTCAATTTCATCTTCTCTTGCCTTGTTTGCATCTTCTGTCTCTTTTGCAATCTTTGCCTGACGAATTATAGCATTCTTTTGTTCGTCAATAACCTCTTGTTCAGTAATACCTCTTGCAAGTGCTTGGTTCGCTACTTCTTCCGATGTTATATTTGCTCTTGAGATGGCTTCTTCATTTGATATTTGTGTTCTTAAAACAGAAAATTCTTCTTCTTCAATTTTTCTCTGTTCTATAATTCTTCTTTGTCTTTCTTCTTCCTCTGCCTTATTTGCTTTTCTTGTTTCTCTGAATTGTTTAATTCTGTCACCAACAAATGATGCACCAAATGCTAATAGTGGACTACCACTCAATGCACCTGTAATAACTCCACCAATTCCACTAATTGAACTTTCTACTGTCTTTGTTGCAAGATCACCAATAGATTTTTTAAATGTAGTGTTTTGTTTGATACTTTCTTGGGACGCTCTTAATATCTCTTGAAGTGCTTTCTTTTCTTGGTCAGTAGCACCTTCTAGTTGTGCCAAATCAGCATCAAGAAGGTCAATCTTCTTTTTGGTTTCTTTGAATTCTTTTACAGACACACCTTCTTGCTGTCCAAGAATATCAGCAACTTCTGTAAGGGCCTGTCTAGCGGCGGCAGATTGCAACTGATCGGTTGCAGCGCTAAATGACGCAGACAATTCCTCTTGGTTTTGTCTGATAAGTTTTTCTGTTACCGCTTTTAGATCAGGACTTGCCATTTATTACTTCTTCTTATCTGAATATGCGTTGCCCGCAAAGAATGCGGCAACAATTGCAGCGACAGAAACGAAGTATGTTGCCGCCATGTCACCCAGAATCTTTGATGCTTGATCCAATCCTGCAACTACTGCAATCACTACTGCGAATGGATAGAGTAACATACCGAATAAAGAGAACCAGGCCATTTGACGCATTGCATCTCTGCGAGCGTCAGCATCTTCTAGTTCTTTTCTTTTAAACTCAAGATACATCTTTTCTTCTTCTTTTGAAACCTTTCCATCTCCATTAGTATCGGCGGGGTGATGTCCAGATGCTTTAATTTCTTCTTCCATATTAACTCCTCATTGCGTCTTTTCTACGCTTTTCTTCTTCTTTAATATAGTTTATCAAAAGATTTAAATATATTTCTCTTTCCCACGGTATCATATCTTCTAATTCACTCAAACTATATTTATGGTGCTGCATCAACGCAAAATTATTTCGATACATCGATGCAAGGGACTCATGATTTAAACTTAGGAAAAAAAATCGGTAATTCCTTTTACTTTCATCGATTTTTTCCATCCACATTTTCTACAAACAATATTTACATCACATGCAGTTTCTGGCATTGTATTAAAAAAATTGTTAATAGATTCAAACTGTTGCTGTGTTAAATTCTCAACAAAAGTTTTTAATTCACTTTCTGAATAATCAGACGCATTATATACTTCACTTCCATCAACGATCATGTCAATACAAGTAGCAACAACATCAATTACATCATCTACACTATCTGCAGTTAATACAGAATTTAAGATATTAAAATCTGGATACTTCATAATAATTTTAATATCTGACGTTAGATTCAATTCATTGGTGTGTCCTTCTTGATTTTCAATCTCTGCCTTTTCTAAGTCTAATGTGAAAGGAATTTGACAGCCCCCCTGCCCCGCTCCTTCTTCTGTACAATCTTCCCGATTGTAACTCAAACCAATTACGTTTCCAATAGACTTACTTCTAAGTTTGATGAAAATGTGTTCAATATCAAATGTAGAAAGTTTATCAACATCTACATCAGATACTAAACAGTTTCCAATAATTTGTTTTATCGCATCAATTTTTTCTTGTAACTCTTCTCCCTCTTGTGCCATCAGAAGAATTTTTTCTTCCTTGACCAAAAACGGACGAAATTTCACACTTTCATTTGTTGATGGTATAGTCAAATCATATGTTGGTGCATTAATTGTAGGTAACATATTTTATCCTCTTCAAGTATAATTTAAATTATTATATTCTAAATGTCTATATCTAGATTGCTAAGTTCATTTAGAAAATCACGAAACTCCGCTTCAGATTTGGCTGTTTCAGAACGATATTTTCTATAGAACATCGTAATCTGACATTGCGCTGGTTCTTCGTTTGCATATGCATATTCAACTGGTCCTATAGATAATGGATATAGATTCTCAAACGTTACGGAATGTCGTTTTACATCGTTTTTATCATATGTAATGAGTTCTGCCTGTGGCGCCACATAGTCGTTATAATATGAAATTTTATGTGTAGTAAAATCTATAACTTGGTGAAACCAATCTTCAAACCAATCTCTTTCTTTTAAGTTATCACTCAAATATATATTAAACGTCAATTGATCGTATGTAGTTGTGTATGGTGCCATTCTTACCGGCCCATAAATCTTGGTTTCTGTTGTTGCAATAGTTTTGCCTGGCAAAGTAATTGACGGAACACGAAATTTTAAGAAATTGTCTGGATTTGTTAGAAACGACTTCGGCGGCGGTTGAATTCTAAGTTCATACCGATTTACCTGAGTAAGGCCAGATTTTGAAATATTTCCAATGAAATCATCTATTGACGCCATTTATGATCTCCTAGCAGAATCTGACCAAACTTTTGAAGCAGCGGCCTTTTTGAATTTTTGTACTGGTAAAAACAATGCGATATCCCATTCATTTGCCTCAATTTTTACAAACTTTGATCTAACATGAGCAAACAGGTATTTTTTGAGACAAGGTTTTATGACATTATATTTAGACAGGCCTTTTAGAACATTATAAGATAATCTGAGTCTTGTAGTTGAATCATATCTTTTGTTTGATGCAATTTCGGATAACGCATTCATCACAACAATTCTATTTCTTGGAGAAACATAGTGCAAGTTGATTCCAACAAATCCCCCAGAAATTCTTTCCACCATAAAAATAAGTGGAAATTCATCATAGTATGGTAATTTTTTTGCATACTTAGGGTCATATTGGTAACAATACATACTTCCAACATTGGGTGTTGCCGCAGAGCGATCTCCATCTCCCAATAGAGATGCTCTTGTGATTCTTGTTTCTCTTGCCTTTTTTCTAAACCATTCCCTTGCCTTGTCGGTGTTTGGTCTAATATTTCGGGTAGCGAGTCTATTTAATAGTGGTGTAAAGTCTGTCATTAATTTATGCCGTTTTTTACTATTTATATCGTTTTATTGAGCGAGTTGATCTTCTGTTAAAATTTTAAATTCCCATTTCCTATCTTCGCAGAATTCTTTTGCATATTTCCACTTGGCCTCATTGATACTCCAAGTCTTCATTTCACTCAGATATCTTGGTGTAATCTTGGTACGCTTTCTTGGGGGTTTGGTTTCTTTTTTTGGTTTTACTTCGATAACAATAGTTCGGGTTTTATTTTCTTCTTGGATCTTTATTACAAAGTCTGGATAGTATTTGTGTTGTCTTCTGTCTATTGGTGAAATGTAAGGTATTACTAATTCTTCGCTCGACCAGAAAGTGATTGCTTCGTTGTTGTCGCAATACACCATAAACCTTCTTTCCCACGAAGAACGATATACAATGTTATTCACATTGCCTGCATATTTTTCTGGATTTGCTGGTTTGTATTTTCCTTTATAAGTAAATCTTTTTCTCACTTCATAAAAACCTTTATAAATAGTATCAAAATATTTAGGAGCAAGTATTTAATGGCCGCAACAGACTTACCATCCACACTAACGCAACAGAGACAAACAGTTGCAGCGGGCGGAGAAACTTATATCTATCCAATGTCATTGCATGAACATGCTGATGTAATTCCAATGCGAGATTTTGTTAGATTCACCGCATATAAAGGTGAGCAGCCTGGTTACACGACTATGCAGACAAGAGGAAGTGCAGTCGAACTTGAAAAGATCGGGAGTGTCACTCTTCATCTTCCAGAAAATATTGAAAATTCAACAAAGTCCCAATTTGAAGGCGCTGACAGTGGTGCATTGGGTATGCTGGGCAAGACTGGTGCAGTCGCAGGCGAAGATAATGGATTTCTCGACAAAGTACTTAATCTTGGTGGAGAACTTTCATTATCAGCAACTAAATTTGCAGGAGGTCTTGCATTTGGTGGTGATGGCAATTTGCAATCTCAAGTTATTGGTGGTAGAGTTTCTGGTGCGAATAAACATATGTTATTCAGAGGAATTGATTTTAGGGCGTTCAATTATCAATATAGTATTCTTCCAAGGTCAGATAAAGAATCTATTGAAATTAATAACATGATAAAATTTTTAAGAAAGAATATGCTTCCTGAAATGGCAGGATTAAATTTTTTCCAAGTTCCTAATACATTTACTGTTGAATACTACTTAGGTGGTAGACCTGCCGAGTTTCTTCACAAAATCAAACCATGTGTATTAACTGACTGTACTGTTAAATATGGTGGCAACGGTGCGTTTGCAACTTTCAATGAAACAGATGCTCCTGCAGTTATTGAGTTATCTCTGACTTTCCAAGAGGTTCAGTTAGTAACATCTTCGGATGCAGCGGAGGGTTACTAATGTTTAATTATCTAGAGAAAAAGAAATATGATTTAATGCTGGACGGAAAACCAAAAAAGGTAACTAATATCTTTCAAAATGCATACATTATAGAACAATACAGAGAAAATCCTCTTTCGCATTATGAGTATACCATAAGAGATGAAGATACACCAGAAACAATTGCCCATTTATACTATGGCAGTCATACATATGGCTGGGTTGTTTTATGGATGAACGATATTGCAAATGTTTATGATGATTGGCCAATGACAAGTAGAACACTACAAACTCACATCGAAACCGTTTATGGGGCTCCTGCATATGAAGGGTCAAATTTCTATCCAAGAATATTTAAAACTGGTGACTATATCTATGACACATTGGAACAAAAGGTTTTTGTTAGAAGAAATGACAGATGGGAAGTTGTGTTGAATGATTATTCCGCAAGCAATTTAAACGGATTATCAATTGCAAGGAATATTCCTATCCATTATACTCACAATGTATTAGGACATAAAATCTCTCCAGACACATATAATCTTCTTACTCCACAAGATAAGAAAAAATATACAATCTATAGTGCATATGATTATGAACACGAAAAGAACGAAAAAAACAGAGTAATTAAATTATTAAGAGCAAATTTACTGAATGATTTTCTTTTGAATTTTGAAGAGGTTATTTAATGTCAGATACATTTAAGTTAGGTGATTACAATATTCGTAAATTCACTATTCGTTCACACAACGGATTTGAATTAGATCTTAAAAGATATTTTACATCAATTCGTATTTTCGAAGATATACTATCGTCTAGTATTACTGCGACAGTTAGTTTTATGGATGTAGAAGATATGCTAACTTTTATGCCAATCGTGGGACAAGAAGAAGTTTCATTAGATTTTGAAGTTCCAGAGTGGAAAAATATTAATTTGGATTTTCTTGTTCATAAAATCTCTGAACTGACAGATGAGGATGGAACTCAGACTTATAATTTAGAATTGATTTCAAAAGATTTTGCAAAAAATTTTGAAGAAAAGGTGTCGGAATATTTTCAAGGAAGTTCTACAGACATTGCACAAACTATTTTTTCGAGACTTGGTAGTTCAAAGAGTCTTTCTGTAGAATCGAGTAGTGACCAGTATAGTGGTGATAATGGATTAGTAATTCCAAATTATACTCCAATGAAAAGTATTTCATTTTTATGTAATAAAGCGTTTAGTGAGACATATAAAAGTTCTTCCTACATGTTTTTTGAAACAACAAAAGAATATGTTATGAAACCGTTAGAAATGTTGACACAGGCAGAACCAAAGAATAAATTCATCGTTGGTGCATACAAAAGTGCTGGTGCAAAAGAACTTGATGATATCTCAACAAATGTTGAAAATAAGAAAGTAATTAGTTTTAATTTTGATTCAAACTTCGATGTTCTTGGAAATATGACAAAGGGGTTTTATAATTCAGAAGTTTATGCTGTGGATTTACTAACACGACAGGTTAAGAATTATACACACTCATATTGGGAAAATTATGGAGACTATAAGTACTTGGACAGTAACACTTTTCAAGATACTACTGGCCAAGGAATGCAATATAAACCAAAAAACTTATATGTTGTTCCAGAAAGAGACTTACAGGGCGGAAACCCCACATTCAATCAGGAAAAACTTTTTCTTCCAAGATTATTTTATATGCAGTTGATGAAAAATATAAAAGTAACTATTACTGTTTTTGGAGATACTGATGTTTGTGCTGGGGATGTCTTAGAACTTGAAATGCCAATATACCAAAGAGATAATACAGGAACAAACAAATATTATAGTGGAAAGTATTTAGTGTTTGCAATTAGACATAGAATTGAGGGTGGGAGATATCAAACCGACATTGAGTTAGTTAGAGATAGTATTGGACTTCCGTTACCAGCGGAATCGCCGACACCTCCATCTGGTGGGAGTATACAATAATGGATATGAATATGTTTTCGGGTAGAGAAGGAATGGTTTGGTGGCAAGGTGTCATCGAAGACGTAAAAGATCCAGAAGCTCTCGGCCGAGTAAAGGTTAGAATTATCGGATGGCATACTGCAGATAAGGCAATTCTGCCCACAGAAAAACTTCCATGGGCGTCCCCAATCATGCCTATTACTAGTTCATCTACTGGTGGCATCGGACAATCTCCAACAGGTGCATTGCCTGGTGCATGGGTTATGGGATTTTTTAGAGATGGTGAGCAAGGTCAAGACCCTATAATTTTTGGAACAGTTTATGGCCGTCCAACAGAGGGTTCCGAAACAAACGCAGATGGAACATATCCTTCAGATAGTGGATCAGTATTTGGTGGTTCTACTAAAGACGAATCTGATGTTAATAGACTTGCAAGAGGTGTAAAGGATAGTACATCCAATACAAACGGTGGTGATGAAAACACATCTTCTTCTGGAAATACAACCGAATGCGGAAAAGAAGTTAACCAAGATGGCGTTTCAAGTGATAAAGAAAATAGAAAAAGACTTAGTAAGATTACTACAAAGTCTGGAAAGAGTGCTTGGGTTGCTACAGTATTTAAAGATCAGTTCCAAGGATTTGTGAATGAACTTGAGGGTACAGGATATGTTATTAAAAGTATTGGTGGATATGCATATAGAAAAAATGTAAATAATCCAAGTAGATTTAGTTACCATGCCAGTGGTGCTGCTATTGATATTAATCCTGCCGAGAATCCTAATGGTAATACACTAATAACAGATATGCCAGATGGCGTATCATCTATTGCCAGAAAGTATGGTCTAGGTTGGGGTGGCGATTGGAATAGTGTTAAGGATGCAATGCATTTTAGTGCTGCGTCTGGGGAAAGGGGTTCTACTCCCTTAAAAAGAAATGGTATTGTTCCTGACCCAGCATCAGGTAGTCAGGCTGAAAGTACGTCTGGTGGTGGTACTGAGAAGCCTGGAGAGAGTCAGGAGTGTGATACTGTAACGACTAGTGAATCTGGAGCAACTTCTAGTAGATCCGCAGACACTGCTGCACAACAACAAAGTCAGGCGCCTTCTGCAAGTGCAACGCAATGGTCTGCTGGAAAATCTTATAATGAAGGTGATTTGGTGAAATCGCCGCCACTAGAAGAGGGAGAAGAGTCTAGTGGGCCTCCATATACAATGCGTTCTGGAACTTTGGCAGCTGCCGAAGCACTTGGAATCAGTGCGATTGATCTTGCAACAGTGATGTCATATGAAACTGGTGGCACACTCGATCCTCAGAAAAGAGGGCCCACCACTAAATGGGGTCAACACAGGGGACTTATTCAATTCGGAGAGCCACAGGCAAAACAATACGGCGTAGACTTCAGTACCCCACAAACAGCAATAGACACTCAACTTGGCCCAAGTGGTGCGGTGGTTAAGTATTTACGAGATAAGGGTGTCAGGCCTGGCATGGGTAGACTAGAAGTTTATTCTGCAATCAATGCTGGTGGTATCGGAGAAAAGTATTATAGTCGCTCAGATACCGCAGCTGGCGGGGCAGCAGGGACTGTAAGAGACAAAGTAAACAATCAGATGGAAGGACATGAAAGAAACGCCAAGCGTCTTCTAGCGGGTTCTAATGACAGTACATTTGTCCAACAAAAAACCTTTATTGCAAAAAACTCTGGAACATCTGATGTGGAAGGTAACGGCCCAACATCATCAAGTTTAAAAGATGGTGACATTCTTTGGGAAGTATATGAAGATCCATTACCAGTGATTGATGATGCAGTGGAAGAAGGTAGTGTGGTAGATGTGGATCAGTCTCCATCAACATTTAATGCAAACTCTGGCAACTCTTCATATGGACAGGACACATATAATCCACGTTCTATTGTCGAAATGAAAAAGGAAAGCACTGAAAGTACAGAACTATTTGATGAACCACCAACTCCATACGCTGCAGAGTATCCACACAACAAAGTGTTATCTACTGAGTCTGGACACCATCAAGAGTTTGATGACACGCCCGGCGCAGAAAGAATACATACATATCATAGGTCTGGAACATTTGAAGAAATACATCCAGATGGTTCTGTGGTCACAAAAGTTGTTAAGGATAATTATGAAATTATCTTTGGTAATAATAATATTTACGTTAAGGGAACGATTAACGTTGTTGTAGATGCAGATGTAAATATTAGAGTGGGTGGCAATGTCGATGCGAAAGTCGGTGGAACAATTGATACCGAATCTGGTGGGAATACCACAATAAAAGCACCAAACATTCATTTAAATCCATAAGAGGAAGTCATGTCAAATTTAAGTAGTGCAGAAGAAAAACTTGGGATATTACCATCTAAGAGAGATCAATATATTGATTTTGATCTAACGTTTAGACGAAATCCAGTCAGTGGAGATGTTTTAATCAAAAAAGATATTAGTTCAATAAATCAAAGTATTAAAAATATTTTATTGACTAATAAACTCGAAAAACCATTTAAACCAAGGTTCGGTGGAAATATTTACAACACTTTATTTGATTTAATGACGAATTGGGATTATAAGGGTTCGCCGCATGACATAAATATGCAAGAAGAGATAAAACTTGCGTTAAAAATACATGAACCAAGAATAATAGTTTCTGATGTTAATTTTTTCTCTAGAGAAAGAGTTATGTCATCGTTGAAAGGAATAAAGACAGAAGACGAAAGAACCAGACAGGCACAGTTAGTAGATAATAATACCTTGGAAGTTAGTATAGTATACAATGTCCCTGCATCTGAAGAAGATATATCATTTCAATTTAGTATAAAAAGAGTACGATAAATGGCTAAAAACATAAACATATCAGATTTAAGTTTTGATGGAATAAAAGACAATATCAAAAAATACATGGAGAATGATAAAGTTTTCAAAGACTATAACTTTGATGGCTCTGCACTGTCTAGTATACTCGACATACTATCATACAATACATATTATAACTCATATTATATGAATATGATTGCAAATGAAAGTTTTTTAGATACCGCAAGAATTCGTGAGAACGTTGTATCCAAAGCAAAGTTATTGGGTTATACCCCACGTTCTAATAAGTCTGCGACTGCATTGGTTGCAGTAACATTTAAGATTATTAGAAAGAATAGGCCCGAAAGAGATTATCAATACAACACATTAAGAATCGATAGACAACTTGCATTTTCTAGTTCGATTGATAACGAATCTTATATTTTTGTTCCGAAGGTTTCTAGATCGATTACAAGGTCACGCTCTGAAGCAGAAGGCGGGGCAAGAGCGCACTACTATACTATAAACGATTTAGAATTGTTTCAAGGTCAACAGGTAGAAGAAAAGTTTGTTGTTGATATTAATAATCCAAACCAAAAATTTATTTTATCTAACGAAACTGTAGATACTGACACTATTCAAGTTCTAGTACAGGCAAGTGCAGAAGATGATGTTGTCACTGAATTTAAATTGGCAACTGATACTACACAACTTTCAGATATTTCTAAAACATATTTTCTTCAAGAATCGAAAGATATGAAGTATGAAATATTTTTTGGAGATGGTGTTCTTGGTGACGAAGTAGAAAATGGTAATATCATTACGGTTCGTTATATTACAACAAAGGGCGCTGATGGAAATGGTATAACTGGAAGACTTACTGCAGTTGCATTACCTAAAGGTGTGATCGTTGATACTGAAAATGTTCAGATTATTGGTGAAAGTTATGGTGGTGCTGACAGGGAAGATATTGAGTCTATTAAATTTTTTGCACCAAGAACATTCGAAAGTCAAAATAGAGCAGTTACTGCCAGAGACTATAAAGCGATTGTTCCACAAATTTATCCAGAGGTAGACACGATGAATGTTTGGGGTGGAGAAGATAATGACCCTCCTGCATATGGTTCTGTGTTTATGTCTATTAAACCAAATACTGGATTAATTCTTTCCACTCAAGAAAAACAATATATTTTAAATCAGTTAAAAAGTAATTATTCGGTTCTTACTCTTTCGCCTCAAATTGTCGACCCTGATTATTTAAAATTGAAGATAACCACAAATGTAAAGTATAATGATGAGGCGACTTTATTAGACGAATCGGCACTAAAAGAATCTGTAAGACAAAATATCATTTCTTACAATAACGAGTTTCTAAATGAATTTAATAGTTATTTTAGATATTCGCAGTTCTTGTCTGCCATTGATAAAACCGATGATTCTGTTACAAACAATATAACAGAAATTTTGATGATTAATGAAAAAACTCCAGTATATAATGGTGTTGCATCATATACATTCAATTTTAATAATGCAATACGTCCTAATAGTTTGTATTCTAATGCATTTACTATTGCTGGATCAAGTGACCCTCATTATATTGAAGATGACGGATTGGGTGGATTGAGAATATACACATTAACTCCATTATTCGCTAGAAAATATAATAATGTTTTGGGCGGAACTATTAACTATGGAACTGGTAAAGTTGTTTTAAATGATATTCAGATTACAGGCATTGTTGGCTCAACCGTTTTAGGTTTGGTTGCAGAACCAGAATCTAATGATATATTTCCTGTTCGTAATCAAATTATCTTTATTGATTATGACGAACTTGATATTGTAATGATGCCTGATACAGATGAGTTTAATGAAAACTATGATATCTCTTCTCAAAGAGTGGTTGTTACTAGATCTCTTAGAACAACATATAATACATCACAGGCAAGTATTACAAATGTAATATCTGATACTACAACATAACAGCAGAAGTTAAATTAAATGGATAAAACTAATTTACAAAACATTGCATCTAGAATAAGAGAACAACTCCCTACTTACTTGAACAGTAGTGAGTATGATAACTTTGTTCGTTTTTTAGAATTATATTACGAATGGTTGGCGTTAGATGACAATGTTAGTAATGTAACTGGAAAACTTACTTCTCTAACAGATTTAGACGAAACTTTTGATATATTTGTCCAAGAGTTTAAGTCTGAACTTGCTGGTGCATGGCCCACAATTACTAAGATTAAAACAAATAATCAAATTGCAACTGAAATCTTGCAAGAAGAAAACAATGGTGAGGATGCAGAAACGTCTATAGATACTACTGCTGACCAAGAATTTTTTACCGATGGAGTTTCTGCAAAATATGTAATGGATTATTTCAATCCGTTTTATTATTTTTCAGATCAAAATGTAGATACAAAAGTTACTAAGATACGAGTCTTTATAAATGATGTTAATTTTGCTGGAAGGGTCGGTGAATCATTAAGTGAGGTTGTGGATAATTTAACACCCCCAAATGATGACCCAACAGCAAGCACTGGTGATTGGGTCGAGTTAATTGAGGGAATTGATTATAGACTTTTAGAAAATTCTATTATTTTTCAAGATGAAAATAACGATCCGATTGTTCACGATAATCGTGATATTATAAAAATCAGATTTTATTTAAGAACTTTTATAAATCCTGTTGCAGACGCAGATACTGAAGATACAATCCAAAAATTAGTTGAAGAAAGTGGAAAAGAAAAAACCAGATATACTAATGAAAGAAACTTTTTAAAATTAATTAACAAGTTCTACAAACAAAAGGGCAGCGAAGCTTCCTATAAGTTTTTGTTTAGGGCGTTGTTTAATGAAGATATAGAAATATATTATCCAAAAGAAAACTTGTTAAAACCAAGTTCTAATACTTGGCAAACACTAACAAGTCTTAGAACTGTTCCGTATGAAGGCCCAATTAAAATTAATCAACCACTATTTATTGAAGGTGTATCTAGTGGGGCCTCAGCGAACATCGAATATTTTAATGACTATACTTTAAGTGACTATAAAGTTCGTGAATATGTAATTAGTTCAATCAATGGTGAGTTTTCTAGTAAAGAAACCGTAAGAATAAAACAAAACGATGCCTCCATTTATGAAGAAAGTTTATATGAATGTGTCGTAGGATTTGAAATAGAAAATCCTGGCGAAGATATGCCAAGAAATTTAACACTGCAAAATAACTTGTCTTCGAATGGAAGTGGTTATGGGTTTGCTGCAAAAATTGCACATACTTCTTATGGCCCAGTTGAAAATATCAAAATTGTCAATAATGGAGATCAGTATATTACTGGGGAAACAATTGAGTTTCAAAATGGTAATACATTAGGTTCATATGCTATTGGACAAATTAGTTCGATTCAATCTGTTAAAAATAATTTTAGTGTTTCATTTTTTCAAAACCCAGAAAGTTTGGAATATCCAGTCATGTCATTTGATATTGGACTGTCTGGTTATGATTTTGGCCCTAGAGCCCAAAACCCATCTGTTACGATTGAGAATATAGATTATCTCTATGATGATGTTTTTTATCTATATGACTATGAGGACATTTATAATAGAAAAATCACACACCAGGCCCAAACATTTTTTGCCGCTGTCAAAGATTATAAAACTGGGGAGTTGAGTTCGACTTATAGAAGTTCTATAACTCCAGTCGAAGAACCACCATTCATAATTACAAATTTAAATGAAGGTGACCCTACAGAATATAGATTAAGAACAGACTTAGAATTTCAAGTTACATCTGTAAATGAATTTGGTGGTATTACTGGAGTTTCAATTACAAATAACTTAGCAAGTCCAACCAATGTTTTCCCACAAGTCGCAGATGTGAGAAATCAAACCGCAACTTATCATCAGGGTAGAGGTGTGGGTGCGTTGTTTGATGTTGCATATCTTGATAATGCAATAACTTCTGTTACTTTAGGAAGTCAAGATAATTCTAAACACTATGTTCCTGGCGATTTTATTAAAATTGATGGTGAACAATTTTATAATGGTGTGTCTGGTGTTCACGATATCTTTATAAAAGTATTAACAGTTACAGGTGGCGCAGCATACTTAAATCTAGATTCATCTTCATATACTACAACCTCTAGAATTGGTTCGGGTGCTGTATGGGATATTGATACAGACGAACCAACATATCCTCAAAATCTTTCTGTTCTTTTGAGTGATGCAAATGCACAAGGAATTTTATCACCAACCACGAATTATATTGTCGGTGATAAATTTACAATTTTAGGTTCTGTTGTGGGTGGTACTGATGGAGAGAACGATATAACAATTACCGTCACACAAGTCAATGATGAAGGACGAATTGAAGATTTTGAAGTTTTTGCCGATCCAATAGGTGGACATATAGAAACATTTGAAGTTTTAAACCCAAATACTCCAATGCCGGATGGTTACTCATATTACTACGCACCACAATATACCGCCTCTACTCAAAATGGTGGAACTTCTGGAACAGGTGCAATATTTAATTTCATTAGAAGAGATGGAACAACATATTATGTGACAAATCCTGCATCAAGATTTAATGGAATTAACTATTCTGTTGGAGATTCAATCACAATACTTGGTAGTGAATTGGGAGGTGTTGATGGAATTAACGATCTAGTTTTTGATGTAATTAAGATTGATGATAATGGTGGTATATTACAGATTGGAAATATTACTGGTACGGCGATTAATTCATCACCAGAAAATCTAGACAAAAATGAAAATCTAGTTAGTGTTATGACCAATGGTTATGGTGCAACCTTTGATATCAATATTAATAACGGTGTATATAGTGTTACACCAAATCAACCAGGCGCTAATTATCTTGAAGGACAAAATTTTAAGATTAAAGGTTATAAATTAGCACATCAATACTTAAAAGAAGGATTTAAGGCGGGACTTTCGAAAGTTGGAGAACACGCACTATACACAGATTATGGATGGTTAAGAAGTGATAACATCGATCTAAAATTTGATAATGAGTTAACTAATAAAGAACTAACAATAGACTTTTGGTATTTCAGAAAATCTATCTCTATTACAGATATAGATTCGCCTGGCGGTGTTATCTTTGCAATCAATAGTGAAGATGGTGGAACTCAGCATTTAACTCTTTGGCAAAATTATGATGGTACAATTGATTTAATCGATTCTTCTGGTAATACCCTTGGTGCAAGATCAGTTCCATTTGGAGAATGGAACCATATTGCAATTTATTTCTCTAATGGTGGAACTTCTATCTATATGAATGGCCTATTAGAAAACACTATCCCCGGCGTCAACATGTTGAATTATAGTACAAATTCAAATTTCTATATTGGCGCAAGACAGATTGTAGATGGAAATTCTTTAGTAATTATGAATGATTATACTCTTGGTTTCTTTGGTGCATTCAGAATGACTAAAGGAGAGAGATACGTTGCCAGTTATGAATCTAATATCAATTTGCAAGGAGATCCTGCAGCAATTGAGGCGGCATTTGATGCTTGGTATAGATTTTCACATTCTGGTGCATCATCATACCAAGCAATCCCCAGCGACTTGTCTGCATGGATTTATAACTCTAGTACAAATAGTATTGAATGTACCGCAAACACAGGTAGTTTTACTGGTTTTATTGGCCCAACTCCTGCAACAAACTTAGAATTTGAATCCGTCATGTCAAGTACTTCATCAGATGATGATACACTTGCGCTTATAATTGGATTTGTGACTAATGGATTACAACCTACAGACGCTGGATATAAAGAATATACTTTAAGTGCGGTCAGAAATATGGGCGGAACTACTCCTAATGTTGGTTGGGGAATAGTATATAATTATCTACAAGATGATCAGATTGTTCTTCAAACATCTAATGTACCATTTATTTCTGGTGGTTGGAGTGCAAATGGCGCCACAAAAGTAAAAGTAATCAAAAATGGTGCAAATATATATGCAACTACTTCACAGAATGGATCAACTTCTTTAGATTCATCAACTACACTTTATGTCGATTTAAGTACAAATCCAGTCTTAAATAAATTTGAAGGTGCAATCCAGTGGGGATTTGGCGCACATAGTCAAGATGCTGCAAACTTTTCATTGTTAGATGCATCGGGGTCATCTACTGGTGTTACAATTGAAGACAAAGGAACCCAGAATCCTGTTTCTGGTAATGGAATAAGTCCTGAACATGTCAATCCTATTCCTTTTAAACAAAATATTAGACAGTCATCTAGATATGTAGAAAGAGTGAATGCCGTTGGCGGAGAAACGGAAATTGAGTTATTCTATGACGTTGATTCCGCATTGAGAATATTCAAAGTTACAGATAGTATTATCACTCCAGAAAACATTCCAGATGCATTCCCAACAAATCCTATAGATCAGTTGATATGGGAATGGGCTGATAATTATTATATCTGGATTGATGGTTCGTGGAAAAATTATATTGAACTTGACCCAGCTGATTATAATGCGACAACTGGTACTGCGATAACCTTTACTAATCCGTTGGCCGCTGGTGATATTATAATGATTAGATATTATGGTGCCTTATCAGACAAACTTGAATATGTGATATTCAATAGTGAATCTTTAGTAGAACCAAATAAAATCAGATTGAGAAGGTGGGTAGATAATCCTCAAACTCTTGATGACACTATGGCTCAATATCAATTGCCTGATGCCCACACACTGACTGTTGAGTGGGAAGAAATTCCAAAATCTGGTATTGAGACTACTAGACTTATTACAGGTGGCGAAGGTTATGTTAGATATCCATATGGAAATGTGGCGAGAGAAACATTGTCATACACTTCTACAGGTAGAAATGGAGTTTTACGAGGACTTGGAAAAGATATTGGCAAGATTAATAGATTGGAAATATACTCAAACCCATTTAGAGAAGATTTTGACGGTTTCGGGGTTGGATATGATACACCACCTGAAGTTGACTTGAGTGGTTATGGTAACGGTCAGGCATCTATTAAAGTATTAACTGGGCCTCTATGTGTTCGTGAAGGTGTTTATGTCAATCAACAAGGATTTATTTCAGATGATAATCGTATTCATGATGGATATCTATGGCAGGATTATTCTTATGTTGTAAAAGTAAACAGATATATTGATGAGTGGAGAAGAATAGTTAAGAAGATTATTCACCCCGCTGGTTTGATGATGTTTGGAGAATTTACTACTCTAACCAAGGCCTCTGTAAGAAAAGGACTTGGAGTTGTATATCGTGAACTCATGTATGAGATCATTAAAAATGTTAATTTGAGAATGCGTAATATGGATGGTAGTGGAAGTTGGACATATGCTACTGCCCAACAAACTGATATCAACGATTTGAATTCTCATGGTTATTATTTTGTGTATGATAATCGTCAACTTAGTATTGACAGTGAAATTGATGGTCTTTATCAGGGTGTAGGAACTGGAGAGATATCTGATGATACGGCCGGTGCAGCAACAGTAGACAGTGGGTCTGGTAGATACGCATTATTGGATGAAAATGGAAACAATGCGTTGCGTTGGTCAGATGTAAAGAAAATCGCAATCAACTACAAAGACGCATACGGAAAAGATTATGGACATTATTGGTCATCTAAAATCCTTGGTAACACATTTACAATATACGATACATCTGATGAGAGTATGACCAATGATGAATGGATAAATGTAAGGCCTTGGGCAAAGTATGTTGTAGAGAGTGTGGAATTGGATCCTGACTATCTTGACAGAATTGCAGTTTTTGATGTGAAGATTATTCAGTCGTATAGAGAACTTCCTTCTACCGCTCCTCAGAATAGAGTTGAGTTTAGGTGGGACAACATTTGGCGTGGAAATGTAAACAGACAACCAAACTATTGGGTTGGTGCTATTGCAGATGGTGCAAATCCAAGAGATGAAAAAATGGTGATAAATATAACAGGTAAGTATATGTTCTATAAAAACTATACTGGCGACCTACCTACATTGCACACTACATATAGGTCACTAGAAAGGTTTAAGTTTTACTTTACTTCCAGATTCCCTTGGGAAAGGTTGAGACCATTACTGTTTAGTCCTCAGAGAGAAATGGATAATTCTCCATATCTGATAAAACGACCAATTGTAAATGGAAATGGATTGACTCATATTCCTGCAAAGGCAGAAGGTCTTGGAATTTGGTATCACTTACCAGTGGATGCAACAGATAATGATTGGATTGCAAATACAGACGGAACAGATCATAATTGGAGAAATACTGTAATTGAAGACATTGTAAGACTTGCAGATAACAAATATCGTGCAGTTTTAGATTCGTTTATTAATATTACACCTGTATTCTTGATAATGAGTGAGGAAGAACCAGATATCCCAACTAGAAAAAGACTGGGCCCTACAAATTTAACAATTGAGAGAATAAAATTTAATGATAGATTACAATCAGGACTTGATTATAACGTAGATAGAATTGACTATGACGAAAATTTATTAGACTTGAATACTTTTATAAAGTATCAGGCAGAACATATTCACGATAAGTCAAATGTCGCACCAGAATCGTCTATTGTACTGTATAATACGAATCCAACAACAATTGAAGAATTAAATGAACAGATTGTTCTGAAAGACTAAAAAATAAATTATAAATAGTATAAAATTCATGACACTAAAAAGGTAAAAAAATGGCAGCGATTATTACAAACAAATTAAGAATTTTCAATGCAATGGAATTCTTACAATCAATTAACAGATCCGCACCTAATTGGAAACCTAACTATACCTATGCAGAAGGCGATGTTGTGGTTAACAACCAGAACTCATTTATTGCACTAGGAAATATTAGTGGCGCTTCCACAAGTGGTGTTTCTGCTGGTGATGGGGATGGCCCAACACCAGATACTCTCCAAGATGGCACTGTACAGTGGGCCCATCAAGGACAATCGGTTTACAATATGCTTTATATGGCAATCGGTAAACAAACTCCTTGGTTAAATGATTCAAACCCACCAACACCAGAAGATTCTATTGGTTATTCGTATAGATTTAAATACGATACAATTGCACTTAAGAAAGTCAACTACAGTGACATGACTCTTGCAATTCCAAGAATTAACTGGACTTCTGGAAGAGTGTACACTATGTACGAACACGACAACCCAGAAGAAATTATCCCAAATGGATATGTGATCGTTGCATCTGGAAATCAATTTAACGTTTATAAGTGTATTAATAACCAGAAATATGATGCTGCTGCCCAAACAGTGACTACAGTTGCTTCAACAATTCAACCATCAACTACTGGAACTGAAATTGAAGAGACTGCAGATGGTTATAAGTGGAAGTTTATGTATGCAATCGACCTTCAAGATTCTCTTAAGTTCTTGACAAAAGATTACATTCCAGTTAAAAATCTTCTAGAAGATCCAGTTGCGCCTGGTACCGCTGCTCAGGTACAGTGGGATATTAAACAAGCTGCATCACAACCAAATCCTGGCCAGATTGAACATGTAAAAATTATGCCAAACGAAGAGGGTGGTGTAATTGGTGGAGGATTGGGTTATCACCCAAACATCCAACAAACTGCTTCTGTTACACTAACTGGTAATGTTGTCACAATTTCTGGTGTCGATGGTGCGACAGATTATACTGGTTATGATTTAGTTGACCTTGGCAACCAAGAACAGTTTAGAATTACAAACTGGAGTCTTAATGGTAACACTGCAACTGCAACCGTAAATGGTTCATTTACTGGTGGTGCGGGCAGAGATATTCTTATTGCGCCTGGTATTAGTATTTCTGGTAATGGTTCTTCTTTCAGTGCGTATGGGCTTGTTGTAGATCAACGAATTGAAAAAATTGTCATCACAAATACTGGTGCAAATTGGTCTGCTGTAGACAACGCAACTGTAGATGTTGATAATGTTCCAGCATACAATTTCGATGGGACGTTGAATGTTAATGCATGTAAAGTAAAACCAATTGTTTCTCCAGAAAATGGACATGGATTTAATCCTGTAGAAGAGTTGGGTGGTTATTATGTAATGACTGCAATTAAACTTGAATATGACGAACAGTCTACAAGAGAAAATTCTTTAGGGAATTTAGAAACTAAAATTATGTTCCCTGTCGAAAACTCAGAGGCGCAGTTTAGACAGATTGCTATTGTTGCTGACCCTGATGCACAGACTCAGAGTGGTTCGACTCCTGCAAATGAAGAGTCATATAGAGGCCCACAACACCCAGATTTTGGTTCTGCTGATGAAGAAACATTTGATATTGTAACTGGTACAGGTAAAGTTCTTTACATCGAAAACCGCCAGCCCGTTTCAAGGGCCATTGATCAAATTGAAGATATTAAAGTAGTATTTGAATTCTAATTAAAATAAAAAACCAGTTGAGAGAAAAAGACACATGGCAATAAATTTAAACGTCACTCCCTATCATGATGATTATGATATCGACAAAGGGTATTTGAGGGTATTATATAAGCCTGGAAATTCTGTGCAGGCGAGAGAATTAACACAACAACAAACAATTTTACAACAACAAATTGCAAATATGGGAGACCACTTCTTTAAAGAAGGTTCCATGGTTATCCCTGGCAGTTCTGCTGTTGATGTTGCTGTTCCTTATATTAAAGTGACTCTTGCAGAAGGCCTTACTACCGCTGCAGAATTTGTTGGTAAAGTAATTCAAGGGGATAAGACAGGGATTCGTGCTATTGTCATTTCTTATGCTGATGCAGTTGATCTGAATCAAGATGCACAGATTGACAGTGATGATGAACCAACAACCTTATTTGTAAAATATCTTGATGGTGTTGCTGGTGGACAAAGAGTGGTAGACGGCGTTACACTTGAAATTGACGATGAAAATGGAATTGATTTTGTTGTTAACGGTAACACTATAAATTTAAAAGAGGGTGATACTTCTTCCTTTGTGGAAGGAGAGGTTCTGACTTCAACAAATGATGATGGTTTAAATTTAATCGCAACTGTTGCTCTTAGTGCTGATCACGCAAATCCTTTGGGTAAGGGTTCTATTGCATTTGTCGAAGAGGGAATTTATTATACTCAGGGGTTTATGGTCAAGAACCAATCGCAAAGTGTAATTCTAGACAAGTATGATGACACTCCTAGTTATAAAATTGGTTTTGAAATACAAGAAACCGTTGTAAGTGCAAATGAAGATCCATCTCTTTTTGATAACGCACAGGGAACAACAAACTATAACGCTCCTGGCGCCGATAGATATAGAATCAATCTCGTATGGTCTAAAAGAACATTAGATACTCCAACAACAGATAACTTTATAGAAATTATTACCGTTCAAGACGGTATTATTAAAACACATGTTAGAAATACAGAATATTCAGTAATTACAGATGTGCTTGCAAGACGAACATACGATGAGTCTGGTGATTACACAGTTCGTCCATTTAATTTAGACATTAGAGAATATTTCAAAGAAAATGGAAATGGTGGTGTATACACCATGAAAAACTTTGAATTTGATACCGAAGTCGCTGCGAAAGATTTCGCACTAAAGAATTTTGCAGATGAAGATGGAATGGTAGATCAGAACGGAAACGGCCTTGCACATACAGTAAGTGCATTGGAACTTATACAGTTTTCCGATCAAAATTTGGATTCGACTGGATTAAAATATTACCCAGGCTCTAGTCATCAGTTCTTGGTTGACGCAGTAAGAAATTATCTTGCACTAGGAGTCGAGAGTGGAAAGGCGTATGTAAGAGGTTATGAAATCACTAAGACGGCTACCACATATATTCCTTATAAAAGATCAAGAGAAAATTATCAAGTAAACAACCATTACATTCCTGTCGATCTGGGCCCATACATCTACATTTCAGATGCAAAGGGACTTCCACTGATAGACGAAGAAGTTAAACTTGTCAATATGAACATTTCTCCAGTGATTAATGAAGACTATACAGTTGTAACATCAAATTTAGACGATGCTGATACTGCATATTTCCAACCAGTAACATATGATGAAGACTTGACATTTTTTGCTGGTGGTGGAACCAACTTGGGCGCAAACGCATACGGTATTGATGTAATCGCAACGGCAAAAGTTAAGGCAGTAGAATATTTCTCAGATTCTGATGATGATGCGATAGATGATAATTATGGAACTTCTACTTTTAGACCTTCAAATACTTCCGTTGAAACTGGTATATGGAAAATCTTTCTATATGATATCGAATATGAAGTTAACCCAAGAACAAATGTTCCCTATACCATGTTGGATGCAAGGTCTATTGTTTCGACTGAGAAAGTAGTTCCAACAACATTAGGTAGTTCAATTTATAGATTTGGCGCAAATGTATTAACGGTGATGTCGTTGTCAGATGTACAAGGACAATTTACGTTAAAATCTCTAATTTATGACAGATACGATAGAGATGTGAGAGCTATTAACTATTATTATAACTCTGCAGACCAATTCTTATTGGTAAAAAATCTCAATACTGGAAACGGATTGTCTACAGAGTCGGGAGTATTGCCTAGTGCAACCTTTGTTACAAACGAACTAATCAACGAGGCGATTGCTAGTGGTTCCGCTGGGACGGACACTACATCTTTTGATGGTAATGCATCTGCTGATATGACAGGAACTCAGGCAAGGATTACTGGTAAATTTGTACTTTTATCAGATGGTGGTGCAAGTATTGTTGATACTGGTAAAAGATTTTTACAAACTGTTAGATTTGTTGATGATGAAAGTGGAAGAGAAACAGTAGATACTCAATACGATGTTTTAAAAGTTTATGAAGACCAAGTAGTTACCGCCAACGGACAGATTGTTTTAACTGCAACAGATGATAACTCATTCTTCATTTCGACTCAAAGTTTATATTTGGCATTCGATAGAGCAGATTTAAATTCTTCTGTGGGTGAAATTGGTAGAATTACAAGTATTTCATTTTCTTCTGATAGAAGAACTGCCACTCTTAATGTCACAAATTTGCCCGCAGGAACAACTGGTGTCACTGTATACGCACCAATCAAAAAGACTTCTTCCAGAGAAAAAATTAAAACTTTGAGAGAAAATCAGTTACATTTGCCTTACACCTTAGTGGATGCAATTGGACAAACAATTGGACAAACTGACTATGATAATGTAAACGATGCAAATAACGATACATCTCTAAGTTATGATGTAGATTTATTAGGATCAAATTCTAGTGTTGCAACAGGAGTTGTGAATTCTTCAATTCCCACTGGCGCAAATAATGATCTTATTCTTAGTGTGTCTAATTTTCAATTACCACATTCAGATGTATATGAAATCAAAAAAATATATGACACTTGTAATGTAAACAATACTTCTTATAGAATTTCAATTGAATCAAATGACAGAAAATTCCTACATGAAATGACAGAGGCAGATTTTGAATTTGCACTGAAAGCCTATACTTTTTATGAGGCGACTGGTGCCTCTCCATTTTCTGTTGATTTAGACCATACCGTATATCCAACACTTGCGAGTATCCAATCGCAACTTACTGTTGACGGAACCGTAAACCCATTCAAGGAAGAAATCGAAGAATTGTGGTTGAGTAATGTTGGTATCGAAACTCCTGCAGAAGTTCCTGTTAAAATTAATGATATTACTGACAGATATACTTTATTTTCTGGACAAAGACATTCTATTATTCAATTGGGCGAATTAGAACTAAAGGCTGGTACATTACCATGTGGCGGCCGCCCTATTATTATTTACTCATATTTTGAACATGGTGCAGGGGATTATGCATCCGTAGATTCATATGTTAATATACCATATCATAAAATCCCAAGTTTTGAGGGTGTTAGATTGCACAGCGCATTAGACTTTAGACCCGCTGCGGTTTACCAACAGCTGTCTGGATATCCGTATGGTAAAGGTGTTGTTTCTGGAATTTCTGATTATCCAATCGATGCAAGTGCAATTAGTGCAGATATGCGTATTTACTTTGGTAGAGCAGACAAACTTTATATGGATAAGTTTGGAAATATTAATGTAAAATATGGTGCTCCTTCCGAAACGCCAGTTTTTCCAACAGACCCAGAAGACGGCATGGTATTATATACACTTGAAACGCTACCATATACTGGCGTTCCTAAAGATGTACGTGCCAAAATGATCGACAACAGAAGATATACCATGAGAGATATTGGTAAACTTGATAAGAGGATTAGTAATTTAGAATATTATACTTCTTTAAATCTTTTAGAAAAAGAAACTAAAGATTTGTTGGTTACAGATGAAAACGGACTTGATAGATTTAAGAATGGATTTGTAGTTGAAAACTTTACTGGTTTTGGAACTGCAAACGTTTACGATTCTGATTTCAATGCCTCTATGGATACTGGAAAAGGAGAACTGCGTCCATTTTTTACTACTAAGAACATTCCAATGCATTTGGATGTCATAAACTCTGAGGGTTTTGAAGTGTCGGGTAGATGGGCAACACTTCCATATACGAGTGAATTATTAATCGAACAGAGAAAATCTTCAAAAACTGTTAATGTAAACCCCTTTGCAATTTTTAGTTTTAAGGGTTCAATGGTGCTTGTACCTTCAACGGACAACTGGCACGATGATCCAAAGTATTTGGATACAATTACAATTAATGAACGAGGAAACACAGATAATTTTGAAGAACTTGCCCAAAGGTCGGGAATTCTTGGAACCGTATGGGGGTCTTGGGAAACCACATGGACTGGGGTATCTAACGAGACAACAAGCGGCCCAGTCAATACTACCGAATCTAGTGGTAATTTTGACCGTACCGTAACAACTACAACCAGAACTTGGAATGATACAGGAACCAGATCCAGAGCTGGTGTTACAACTTCCCTTAGTGAAAGTTGGACTCCAGTTACAACAGACAAACTAGTTAGTTCTGAACAAGTTCCATTCATTCGTACCAGAGATGTATACTTTAAAGCTACTGGAATGAAACCAAATACAAAATTATTTGCATTCTTCGATAACACACCAGTTAGTGATTATGTTACTCCAATAAAAACATTAGATATTACAAATGTTCCACCGGCAACCGCACAATATATTAAAAACAACAGAAATATATTTGCAGATCAATACGGTGAGTTGAAATTGCGAGGACAATCCACCGCACATGAAGTTTTTGTTGCGGATATTGATTATTTGGATGCAACCTCTCTAAAAGTTTATGTATTAGAAAATGTGCCTGGCAAAAAGAATACTTCTTTTAGTTTAGGTGAGGTTTTATTCTTAGTTGAACGAGATGGGAAATCTCATAACATGGGAAGCTTCCCAAATGAAGGTATTGTTGGTGGTTCGACTTTAAGATCAGATTCAGCTGGTACGGTTTACGGTAACTTTTCAATTCCAAACGATAACCAAACTCCAAATGATGATGATTTAAAATTCAGAACTGGAGAAAGAACATTTAAGTTGTGCGATCAGCAAAATGGTAATCTAGATGATTCTGATACAGATACGAGTGCAACATATACTGCAAGAGGTATTATTGAAACTAGACAAAAAACAACCGTAAATACAAGAACAGTTGAAATTGTTGATACTACAACCACTCAATCAGAAGATGTTGTTTCAGAATTACGTTCCGACCCAACTACTACTTTTGGAAATTGGAGACAAGTTCGTGGTTGGGGTGACCCACTCGCACAATCATTCCTAGTTGATGTAGAGGGAGGTGCCTTTATCACAAGTGCAGAAATTTTCTTCTCTACAAAAGATGAGGTTGTTCCAGTAACTTTACAAATAAGAAATATGGTGAATGGTTATCCTGGCCAATATGTACTTGGTGAAAAGATGTTGGATCCAAGACAGGACTTAATTCAAATTTCAGATGATGGTTCTTTAGAAACAATATTTACCTTTGACGAACCAGTATATTTGGAAGAAGCAAAAGAGTATTGTCTCGTATTGATTGCAAATACGCAAGGATACAGAGTTCATGTTGCAACACTAGGACAAGAGGCACTTGATGGATCTGGAATTATTTCGGAACAACCTTACGCTGGTGTTTTCTTCAAATCGCAAAATGCTTCTACATGGACTGCAGAACAAATGGAAGATTTGAAATTCACAATTTCTAGGGCGAAATTTGATATTAATAGAGATAGTAGTCTATACTTTACAAATTCCGAAATTGATGTTGGAATGTCAGACATTAATGTTATGGAGAGAATATTCGATGATAATTCGATGTTTGTCCATAAAGATAGTTCTCTCATTACATTTAAAGTAAATGATAGTTCTGGGTGTGTTCCTACAAGTTTCTGGCAACCAAACGGATATAATTATGTCACTCTTAAAAATTTCCATGGAACTTACGACCAATACAGTGCAGCAGATTTAAATGGTTCGCATTTGGTTGTTGCAACAACATATAATTCGTTTACCATTGATATGAGAGGATTTTTCTATCCAGAAGGGGTACAAACACCAAGAATCGCTCATGGTGGAACTATTCCATCAGTTGATTCTGTGTTTACTCCTGCATCAAATACATTTACGCAGTTTAGACAAAAGAAACCCGCCAGTTGGTGTACTAATGTTAAATATGATTTAATGAAACCCAATATTACATCTGTTGAACTTGCTGGTACTGGTATTTCGATGAAATTTAAGGCCCTAACAGGTACATCGCAAGATTCGACTGAGGCGCCAGGAGTCAAAGATTTAAGTTTTAGAGGAATTACTCCAAACCAAAACTACACATTTAATAGACCAATGATGGTTGCAGATAATTACAATGAGACTCTTTTCGACACATCTTCGAATTCTCTTGATAAAAAGTCATTGATTTGGAAAGTAGATTTAGTTTCTAATAAAGATAATTTAAGTCCTATTATCGACTTAGAAAGAATTGCAGCTGTCTTGGTATCCAATGTAACAAATAGTGCAGAAAGTGTTCCTGCTGGAGTACGAGGACATGTCAATACTGGATTTATTGATGAAACGAATCCACACGGTGGTTCAGCAGCAACCAAGTATATAACTAGAGAAATTAAATTAGATCAATCATCGACATCTCTAAAGGTTTTAGGTTCAGTTTATCGTCCAGATATGACAGATGTAGATTTTTATTATAAGATTAAAACATCACCAGACCAAAATTTTGAAAAACTTGATTATGTATTACTTGACCGTCCTACCGTTTACGGTAAGGCATCTAAAGATGTTTCTGACTATAAAGAATTTGATTATGAAGTAAGAAATTTACCAGAATTTAATTCTGTATCAATCAAAATTGTTCTTAAGAGTAAAAACTCCAGTGTTGTACCAAAAGTCAGAGATTTTAGAGTTATTGCGTTGGCAACTTAATTGGAGAATATAATGAGACTAAAAGTTAAAGGTAATAAAGACCTTGTCAGAGATACGAACACGCAAGCGATAATAAATACTGATAACAATGGTTATAATAATTTTATTAGAAGGTCTAATGCACTTAGAAGGCGTGACGAAGAAATAAGAGATTTACAACAAGAAATGAATGAAATTAAAAACACACTAAACTTAATATTGGAGAAACTTTAAATGGCCGTAGAATATCCATCTATTGTAGATGTGTTGACAACAGATACTTTCGAAGAGTGGAGAGTCAAAACCAATAACTTGAAAGCATATGCGGAAGCAGCTGCTGCAAATATTGGTAATCTTGCATTCTTAGAAACTGATGCACAGTCTACAATCGTTGATGCAATCAACGAAGTAAACACTCATACAGATATCAATACTAGAAATATTGGTAACATGTCTACTCTTGACCCAGAAAATCGTGGGTGGAGAAGAGATAATCTTGTAGACACAATTAATGCAGAAAATCAATGGTCTGTAGAATATACAGATGATGAAGTAGAAAAAGAAAGAAATGCACGAATTGCAGCAGACAATGCCCTACAGGCAGAATTAGATGTAACCCAAAATGCTGCTGGATTAAACGCTGACGGAACATATTCATTACTTTCTACGGCAACATATGTTCCCGCTGCGACTAGTCTTAGACAGGGAATTAGTCTTTTAGATACCACTTTGAAAACTAAATCTGATTTATTAGACAGATTAAATCTTACAGTTGGTGGTGGAGCTCTTACAGGACAGTTTAACTATGAAGGTTTAGGTGTTAATTATCTTACTACAGATAGTGATAATAATGCAGTAGTAAAAACAAATCTTGTTGAATTGGATAGTGCAGTAAAAATCAATGAAGACGATATTACCGCATTAGAATCTAGAGCAACTAGATTAGAAAATGTACAAAACTTTTTGAAAAACTCAGTAGGCACAAATAATGATGGTGTATATGTGTCAGTGCCGGCAAATGAGTTTGCTATTCATAATACCGTAAAAGAGAATATAAACACTCTTGATTCTACATTAAAACTTTTAAGTGATGAAGTTTATGGCAGTCTTAAAGATAGAGTTGACAATATAGAAACGGATTTAGATACTAAAGAAGATAAGTTAATTGTAAGAGGGCCCGGCGCAACTGATGTAGACCCACTTGGCAATTTGAACAGTGGTGTTGGTGATACTACTTCGATTGTTGCCGCTATTAATGCACTGTATCAACAAGTTCTTCCACTAATCCAAGATCATAATGCTGGGGGATATGTCAAGAAAACTGGCGACACCATGTCTGGAACATTGACAATCGAAGGTGCAGACCTCAAAGTTACTGGAAATCAGTCACTGAAAATTGAATGTAGTGGTGATATTATTGCATTCCAAGTTTAATTAATTAGTAAGAGAAGAGAATTCTAACATGGCAATACCAGCAGACGGCAGACTGAAAATGACGCACATTGTTGCGGAGTTTAAACCAGTAAATAACTCCGCACCCCATTCTCTGTCTGAATATTATAGAGGTGGTGGTAATGTTCCAGATCGATTTAATAATAGAAATATTCCTGTTGGGCCAAGAGGGCGCACAATAAAATATTCTGATTTTCGTGGAACATCAGATGCAACACTTCCTTATAATATTTTAATTCCTACTATTTGTGTTGAAGACGCATGGAAATTTATGCGTCTTAAAAATGGAACATTCATGACTAGGTGGGATCAGATTAATGATAATAATACTGCCTATTTCACAAGAAATGAAGAACTTGGTTCTGTAAGAATTGATACTCCGCAGGATTGGGAATATGTTAAGTTAACTATTCCTGCAATGAGTTTCAAGATGGGAACTGAAGAAGGATTTGAACAAGTTGGGTATGAACAACACTGGTCTAACAAAGTAGATAATCAACAAGTCTTTGAGGCGGGTGATTGGAAAATTAGAATTCCAAAGGGATACAGAAGACTTAGAATTTTAGCAACTGGTGCTGGTGGGTCTGGTTCTTCACAATATATCCCTGGCCAACCTACTGTAGAAGATTATGTTCGTGAAGGATTGGTAGGTACAGAAGATCAAGGATTTGATGGTGAAGATACAACCATTACAATGCCAAATAATCAGAAGATTAAAATCTTTGGTGGCGTTGGTGGTAAACTTTCAAATGCAACAGGAGAATCTACAACAATTCCTGGCGAAACCACTGATACACTTCAGACGGAAACTGGAACAGTAACACTTGCAGGTGGGTTTTCAGAGACTGATTATGCAGAAGGTAAGTACAATGGTTCATATATTTTAGAAATTGATAACTCAAGTTATAAATTTTATTGGCAAAACCAACTTCTTGCAACATCAACCGATATTGCAGAAGATGTTAGAGATAGTTCTGGTTGGGTGTATACTTCGACTTCTGAAATAATTGACGAAAATTCTGAAGGTACATTAAAGTGGTATAAGATATCCAGAGTTAAAAGTTTAGAGGTCTCTGCAGAAGTTACGGATAGAATATACAATAGTATGTTGGAAAGAAATGCTTCTACTACAGAGAAGTCTAGACATGTAAACGCAGACACTGTAGTAGATGTAATTCGTTACATACAGGGAAAGCCTGGCTTTGTTGATATCATCAATGCAAATACAGACTTTGGCCCAAATACATTTGGAACGCCAGACGGATTTAGATATTTACTTGCTCAGGCAAGCAATTTATCTACAAGTACAACAACAAATATTCCAAACTATACTGGAACCGATACTGGTACTATCAATACTAATGGAAATCTCTATCAACACAGAGTTTATGCAGAAAACGGATCAACCGACAATAACAATCAAACAACAACTATAACTACATCAAATATAGTGGAAGATGCATTCGTTTCGTTTGAACACGTTGGTGACACTACTTATGTATATAGTGCAACTTTCACGAATCCGATTACAAACATCCGAGGTACAGTTGCCGCTGGACTGCCTGCGACAGGAGAATATATATTTACTGGTACTAATAATGTGAGGTATTACAGAGGTAATCAATTTGCCGGCAGGGACGGCAATGAAATATATCAACTTTGGACTGCATCGACAGCAACTACTGAAGTAACATCTACTACTGCAAATACTCCTATTCCTGCAAATTCTGCCACAACAGATTCCGAATTTGTTGTTTCAAGTAGTGGAAATTTCTATTATGAATATAATGCATACTTACAAAATACTACACAGAGTGTTCGTCCAGAATTAGAAATTTATGTGGACGGTGTTCGTCAAGTTAATTTTACTGGTTCAAGTGCTCCTACTCTAACAGGAAATCAAGGAGAAATTAGACTCGCATCTGGTAGATTGAATATTACGAATCCAGACTCCACAGTTAGAGTTATTACTGATTTAAAAACGATAACAACATCTACAATTTTACCAGAAATTGATGGAGGTGCGTTTAGTACCCTTTCAAGGAGTGGAACACACGATTTACCACTTGGTGCAACTGGCCAACCAGCTGGGAAGGGCATCTTTATTTGGGGTCATAATTTTTATAGATCTCAGAAACTATACACCGACACCAATGGAAATGTCAGTGTTGTACATCCAAGTAGTTCTGACCCAGAAACTTGGTTCTTTATGACAACAGAAGAAAAGGCTGGCCAGTTTAAAACTCCAGCAGGCACAGGTGGTAACCCGCACAGAGAACCTGTAGGTACTACAGATGCTGGGAAACCTGTATTTATTTGGGGAAAAAACTTTTTCCGATCATACACATCTATTGTTGAGTCTGATGGGCGTTTTGTTATGCCACATGGGTCGTCAAGTGATGAGGAACAATGGTATTATGCAGTTGGTAAAAGGGGTGCTAATTTTACAACTCCAGCTGGATCTGGAACATATACATTAAACCTTGGCTCTGATTATGCAGGAATGGAACTTTTAATTTGGAGTCATAACAGATGGGTAATTAATGGCAGTGCCACGGCAACCTCAACGAACCCCGCTCCAAGACATCTTGTTTTTGATTCTGAGGGTAAGGTTGAATTTTATCATACTTCCTTGGGAGATCATGAAGAAGAATGGTACTGGTGTGTTACGGATGGTGGTACTGTGTCTCAACCAACAGGTGTTGGTGGAGTTTCAATGAATAGTTTCACATTAGAAACTTCACTAGATACAGAAACCATTGATAAAATTTATCAAAAATATGTTGGAAGAAACTCTAATGTAATTGACAGAGACCTTTTCCGTCAACAAAATTATACAGTATTCCAAGGTATCAATTATGTTGTGGGTACTGCCGAATATGCAGCACAGTTTGGTTCTACAATTACAGAGGAACCTGTTATCATACCTGGCCAGGGAACTATACCAACAAAGAATCAATTGGTTAGTGTTACTGGTGGAGTTGCAACCAATAGAACTTACGCATTATCTACTTTACCAACAAACTCTTTGAAATATACAAGAGATAACTTACAAAGTACTCCATTATCATATCATGCAGACCTTCCATCAAGTGGTGCAAATATTGTAAGTGCATTGGTTGAAAAATTCCCAATTAATACTTACTGGTTTGAACGTTCAGGATTGGGGGAATTACATTTCTTTAATAATGATGGTGGAGATGGTGGTTCTTCATGGCATGGTTCTGGTACAAGTGTTGCTAGTGAATTCCCAACCAATGGAAGTCCATCAGAACCAAATCCAGTATATGGGTCGGGTGGTGCAGCTGGACAACACGGTGGAAGATATTACAATAGTACATCGAAAAGCGCTACTATTGGTGGCCAGGCCGCTGCCAGTGGATTCTTTGGAGACTTCATGGTATCGCCCGGCGATATTGTTGATATTAAAGTTGGTAGAGGTGGACAATCAAATCAGACTTCATACTTAGATTTGGTGCCTGGCAGTCAAACTCAAGAAGGCACTTACGAATCTAACTCAGGAGATGGTGGAGATGGTGTAGTTGTTGTATTTGGTTCTAAAGGAAACGACTATACAAAAATTTCAAAACCTGGCATTGCACTGATTGATGATAGGGGTGCGGTTGTTATGTACTCTGTTGCTAACGTGTCATGTGAAGGAAATCAAGAGTTAACTGGTTCGATTTCCTCAAAAGAAATTCTTTTATTTGGAAAGGGGAAACAGTATTACTTGGTTCATACTTTCCAATTACAAAAAAATGGTTCACAAAAATATCGTGTGTATTTTTGTCAAAATGGAGAACATTACGCAAAGGTAGAAAACAGTTTAAATGCGCCAGGCCCGTTCTTTAGTCCAGCGCCACCGGCTGGGTATCTACCATCTGTTAGTATATCCACAGATCCCGTGAATGCACCAGATGAATATGTTGTCACAGGTGCAAAGAGAAGTGACATCGATAATGATATTCAAAGTCCAGACCCATGGCCGATTAGAAAATGTACAGTTACATTTGATACTACTAGGTCAGCGGCGTATGAGAATACAATGACATTTACTAATATTGGTTCTGGTGGGATTGGCCCAGCATCAATTGTATTTGGTCCGAATGCAAGTACACAAACCATTAAAATGAGTGAAGACGATATCTATGTCTTAAATCCTTCTGGATTAAGAAGTAATGCATCCTCAAAAATGACAACAAGAGTAATTGATGACGGAAGGCCTCATCAAACAACTACTGGAACTACAAGTTCTAGTTTAGGTGTGAGAGAATATCCAGAGTATTTCCATTCTGGTAATTGTGATGAACCCGCTACAGGTGGTGCATCAGTTTGGGCTCAAGGTAGAGATCAAGACGGAAATACTAGGGTATTCATCAAATACGGAACTGAGGTGATTAAGGGCGATCAAAATGGTATATTTGGAACTGTTGCCAATGCAGATGGTAGTGGTAGTTGGTATGGATTTGGAGATAGTACTGGGTTTAATCCTTTAGGAACTGCATGGTCATTCAATTATGATGATCAAAGGCATCAAACTATAGATTATAATGGGTATCGTTATTATAGAAATGATCGTGAAGAAGATGCTCTTGGTGTATGTACCAAGAATGTCAATGATGATTTTACATTTGGTGGCGGCGGCCAATTCGAAATGAAATATACATTATATAAGGTCTTCAGAAGAAAGTTGGGTGGTGAACCGATAACTGAAGATAATAATAACAGTTGGACTACTCTTGAACTTGAAGACAAAACTGATAATGACTATACTGACTTAAGAGTTACACCTTCGTCAATGGGTAACTTCTATGTAGAGGGTGGACTAACACGTTTCTCGTGTTTCTCTTTGGGGGGAACTGGTACTGGAACAACTTGGACTCGCCCACCGCCTGCAGACACAGGTGGCGGTGGCGGTGGTGGTTCTAATACCACTACAACCACTAGCACTGCACCTATAACAGTAGTTACGGATGGAAATGGCAATCCTGTTACAGATGGAAACGGAAATCCAGTATATTCTGGTGGTGGTGGAAATGATGATAATAATAATGAACCGACATTTTCATCTCACTATGAACCATCAACTGGCACTGTAACATATTTTGATAGTCCTATGACACATGATGAAATTCAATCCCTAAGAGCGGATCAACCAGATGGTGTGTTCTCTACTGGAACAGGACAGACAGGGACAATGATTGGCCCAACTAGAGATGACAATATTAGTGATTCTGGAGGTAGTGGTACTTCTGGTCAGTCTGATAAAATTGTTTGTACAGAAATGTATAGACAAACACAACTAGATGATTGGAAAATTGCAATGAAGATTTGGGGATTGCATACAAAGACTCATTTGACTCAGTATCATCAAAGAGGTTATCATTTCTTATTCATGCCTTGGGTTAAAGGAATGAGAAAGAGTACCACCTTAACTAAGTCTGGTGGATGGTTGGCGCAAAGAAGAACGCAACACTTAAAGTATATTTTAAGTAGAGATGGTTATGCAGGACACTTAGGTATTGGTGAAAAAGAGAAAGACGATATTGTAGGAAGAATTTGGTGTACTGTGTGGCATCCAATTACTTTTGTAACAGGAAAAATTCTTTCAATATTTAGAGATAAATAGTTGATAAAGTAATGAGAGAAAAAAATTAATGGCACAGAGAAATATAGACCCAAACTACTTTCCTAATTTTGGAATATCTCGTCAAAGAAATTCGTTTACTTCTGTAATCGGCAACGGCGGCGTAAATAGTAATGATGGTAGTATTAGTGGTGGATTTATGGGCGTTCTTGCTGAAGATTTGGCAAGAGAATGGCCATTATTTGCTGGTGAACCAATCGCTGGAAATGAATTAATTGATGAGACTCAAACTCTAGTTACAACTCAGGTAACAAAACAGTTTTTTAGTCAGATATCATTAAACCGCCCATCTTCTGCAAATGGTGGTGGTAGTGGTGTATACGCTGGTGTTGCAAACTTCAGTGAGGTTGGTGATGGAACCAATCCAGAGCAACATGTTATGATTTTTCAGACTACAAATCAAATTCTGCCTAAGTCTGGTGCAGTTGCGAGAGGTATTGATCAAAATTATAGAATAAGATTTGAATTCGACCTTAGACCACGTTTAATGGGTGCTGGTGTTGGTACAACTGGTGATAGAGAATTTAATAATGAATTATATCAATTGAATCTTAGAATGGCATCACAAGGAAGACCACAATACCAAGAAGGAAATACTGTATTAGAAGCAGAGTATCAACCAGAATACCATCCAGGCTACAGTTATAATGGGATTTTAAATAGTGGTTGGGAAAGTACAGTCGGTATTCCAAATCCCATGTATGGATGGTTTAAGGTAAATGTAGGCACATCTAATCAGATTAGTACAGATGGAACTATTTCAAATCCACAACTTACGACCGATGGATTAATTACATTAGAGAATGGTTCAACTGTTGATACTTCTATTATAAGAATGCCGGGAGAACTAGCAGACTTGCATTTTGATGATGTAACTATTACTGCAGATGTTGCAAATACAGGGCCGTATTTTGTCTTTGGACAAAACACAGATACTGGTACTTATGGTGTAACTCAAGGTTATTACTATCCAGTATACTTGGACAAGGCTGCGGCAGATCAGGCAGATATTAGTGCTGGTGGAACAGGTTCTTCTACAGTTCATACTTTTTCGGAGTACCCACTTGCAACCTTCTATATGCCAGATACAGGTTCTTCTTTTAATCAGGCAGCTGCCCCTTCTGGAACAGATTATAAGAAATATATCAATAACAGATCAATTAGATTTAGAAACAAAAGAAAGGGTTATGGTTGGTTCAAAAGATTTCCAAAAATGAATGCAGAACTGCAAGGAACATACCCATTTTCGTATAGACTCACTATGACAGAAAAAGGTATTGTTCTTTATATGTATGATGATGCTGCAGCAGATCAGGCAGATGATTATGCATGGTTCTGTATTCAAAGAACATCAAGTAATGAATCAGGACTTCCAAGAACTGACGAAGCGTCTAAATTCCCTGTTCACTGCATGTACTCTTGTTCTAGAGAAAGTTTTTATTCTTCTGATGCTGGAATTTACTTTTCCAATCAAGCAGCAAACCTACAGACTGCAGAAGATTTGGTAGACACAGTATTTGACGAAGCGGGAAATATATACAATTTATCAAACATGGACAATTCAAAAACATTCTATATATTGAGTCCATACGATAGAGAAGACTATCTTGCGGATGAATGGCAAGCAAAAAATATTTGGAGATTTGTTGTAAGAGAATTTGATGTATTAAAACCAACTGATGTGCATAAATTTGCAACAAAACATCAGACAGATAGTAATGCAGTTATCAATCCATTAGAACAATTAGCCATCACAGATGAAAATAGATTTATTATCACTTTCCCAACTGGACTTACGACACAAAGATATATGTATCCTAAAGAAGAGATGGATATGATTTGTTTTTCTTCTGCAGAAGTAGTAGCAGAATCCAGTAATGTGCCAATGACAACATATCTATACAATGGTACTAATGTAGATAAAAGAAGATACCAAGGAATGCGTTCAACCATGGCGTTTGGAAATGGAATGAGATTACTAGTCTTAGTAAATGGACAATATATCTTTAATAGTGATATCAATCTTGACACATATGACCCTGTAGGAACACCAGCAGTATGAAGATAGTTTGAGAATTTAGTAAAACAACAAAAAAATTTTTATAAATATAAAGAAAAATACAAAGGAGATATGAATGTCTATTGCCAGTGGATATAGCATACAAAGAAATGACATTATCGATGTCCCTCACCGCAGTCAAGTTGAAACACACAATGCACTGAGTGGGTCTAATACTTATTTTTTAAGATCAAAAGTTGATATTTCTGATAAGGATTGGGAGTGGGACATCAGAATTGGAGAAACACGTTTTTACCTTAACAGACGTTTTGGTAATAACTCCTTGGTGTCTGGAGTAACTGCAACTGATGCAGAATTATACAGAGATAAAGTTTATGTGGAAGGTAGTACTTCTGCAGGACAAGGTTCAATTAAATACGATTCTGCATTAGGAGAGTTCGGTGCAATTATTTTTGCCGACAACGTTAGTCCTATTTCTGGAGAAGTAATTGAAATCAAGTATATCGAACATGTTACACATTTCACAGGAAATGATGGTGGACTTTTATTCCAACTGGCACACGATTTAACAGTTCATCCATTTGAATTCCCAGAAATATTTAATTTAAATTTAAGTAGAGATGTAACTTTTGATACTGCTGCAGATGGTACTCCCGGCAATGAAATTACCAGTGATTTTACAACAAGTGAAATTCTTAATGAAATTGACGCAGGAACTGGAAATCTTACTGCGTATCAACAAGTATTACCAGTCCAGTATAATAGAGATTATTCCGAAGATGGTACACCAGCAGACCAATTAGTTGCTGGTAAACTTTGGAAAGTTGTAAGAGAACATAAAGTAGTTACAGAATTAAACTTAGGTTCGGGTGGTTCAACGCCTTTTGCAAATATTGACCCTACTGACTCAAACACATGGCCATCAATTATTGGTGATTTCCCACTTACAATTTCTGACCTTGGTTCTGGTGAATTTAGAGTTTCTTTGAATGGAAGAGTTTTGCCAGAAGAAGATTGGGTTGCGACTTCTAATAATGTTTCAAGGTCAACTTTATTTAAATTTAAAAGAACAGAGGTAATGCCTTGGGTCGCAGACCTAAGTCAATGTGTGTTTACTATATCTTACCATTGGGGTAAGACAATTGATGTTCCATACGGTGCATTGGTGGGGCCTAACGGACTTGGCCCACAACAAGAGACACTTTCTGGTGGTGCAAATGATTATTCGTGGCCGAAAAACAATGGTTCCGACACCGATTACTGGGCGTATTCAAAAGCAACAACATCAGATGGAGAACCAACAGGTACTGCAGTAAATGGTTTTGTTGCAATTTTCTACGATCAAGCAAATAATACTCCAAATATTACATCTGCGATTACGGCATCTGGACAGAAAGATGAATTGGCAAGTACAGAAGAAGGCACATCTTGGATGCTTACATTCCAAGAAAATGATAACTTCCAAAGACCATTCGATTTGATATATCCTACTCCAGTTAGTAACGATAAAGAAGATGTTAAAGATGCATTGAGAAGAATTACAAATGGATTCTTAGTTGAGTCTAACAAAGGTGTCGATTTATTATCAGATACAAACTTAAGTTTTGCATCAAGTCTCTCTCCTTCTGCAGTCAGAAAACCACAGAAGTGGAGAATGAGATTTGAGTGGAATGATGATGAAAAATACTTAAAAGTAAATGTTGCAACTGCTTATCAATTGCAAGATGACTTTACGATTTCACAACCACAAGGCCGTGATGGTATTAAAAATCCTGTCTATAGAGAGCCCGGCGAATTGTGCGATGTATATACCTCTCCAATGGTCGGTAGAGGTGCAATCTTACAAATGAGTAAGGCAAAATCACAGTGGTTTAGAAAAACTCAAGTAGAAGACTCAATCTCAACAACATATCCAATGTCTTATAGACTTACGGTTACAAACCATGGTTTGGGACTTTTCTTATTTGACCATGCATCAGTAGATCAAGATGATGATTATGCATGGTTAGTAGTACAGAGACATGTTGACCAAACAACTGGCCAACCAGAGTTTACAGAAAAATCTCCAGTGCATTGTGTATATTCACCATGCAAACGTCCTGTAGATGTTTCTAGTTTGACACCATATTTTGCATCACAAGATTTGGATGATTTGAGTAAACCTGCCCCAATTCAAAACTCACTTGGACAAGTTTTCAGATCAGAAGCACCAACTATCTATGTTAACAGAGATGGTGGACTATTCAATGGCATTGTCAATGCTATTGACTTTACTGCACTTGGATACGCAACTGGTGGTAATACACAAAACTCACTTGGACAATTATATCACACCGATATAAGAGTAGATTTAACTAGAGGTTTTTCTAGTAATGCGATGTCAGAAAATCAAAATCTTTGGGGACAAACACTATACAGACTGCAAGTGGATGTTACAAACTCGCCTGGCGCAATCGCAGGGGAAACTTTGACGCCTGGTAAATATATTCTGGAATCTGATGCACAAACAGGTGGTGGACGTATTGTTTCATACAATTCTTCAAATGGCGAACTACTTGTTAGTGGTTGGTCTGCTGCAAATATTGTTGGAACAACACAGACATATGCTGCTGGCCCTCCAATTGTCCCTGCACAGGGAACCATTGAAGAAGGAACATCTAGTTCTGGTGATGTTATGGTAGACTTTACAGTAAATCCATCAGGATCACCACAGTGGATTATTGTACCAACCGATGGACTTTCTGGTTCAACATGGGCAGAACAGATACTTGACCCAGTATTTGACCTTCAAATTCAAGGTTTTAACTCATTACCAAGAAGAAAAGATGTCTCACTTGCTGCTGGGGCTTCCGCATCTCCCGCTGCTCTTGAACAAGTCACGGTTGGTGGAGGATCTCCAGTATTAGAACATTATGACAGAAGTGGTTCTTTGTTAACTGCAACTACTCCTATTTCGGCTAATTATGTTCTTGGAAACACTGCAGGAATTTCATTCTCCGAAAATATTGCGTTTCCACAAAACATTATTGAAAGAATGTCTACATTTAAAGATGCATCTCAAAGTGGAACAGGTGTTCCTGCTGCAACAGAATCTGTTGGTTTGGTTGATTATAAAGAAGCGGATTCTGCATTACTTGATATTCTATTTGGCTCTCCTGTCGGGAATATGGACAAAGTTTTTGAATCTTTGGTTGTTGCATTGGATGATGTTGAGGTAATTAGAGATAGTAATGCATATATTTTAACGTATGAAGATTGGGTTAACAATGGCGACCCAAGTACAGTTCAAAGATTTATTGAATCTCTAGACGCCGCAGGGGTTGACACGCTTGGTACAGACTTTAAATTCCCATCTGTAGATGGTAACTCTGTTGAGTGGAATAATAGTCAAATTACGCTTACAACTCCATATACAATTGATTCGGGAACTTCAAATAATTCAACTGGAAGAAACTTTTTCTCGCAACATGCATCAAATCCATCATCGCCAACTTTTAGTTTGACTACTGCACAAGCAGTTACGACAACAGGTAATTATCTATTGCAAAATAAGTTGCCTGGTGACCCTGTATTCTCCTCACCAAATACTTTGAGAAATGAATATATGTACGATTTCTTCAATCATACATTTTATTTCAAAGTTGCTCCAAGATCGGGTTCAGAATTGACAATTTCTTTGATAAATTATGTTACTTCAAATCCTGCTCAGGGTGCATACATCATAACTATTCCAGAGGATAGAGATTTCCCAGAAAGAAACATGAATGAAGTAAAAACAATCAATAGATTTGTTGTTAGAGAACAAGATGTATTAAAACCATGGGATTTCCACGTTTCTGCAACAATGCACGAAATTGATTCTCATGCTGTTATCAATCCGATGGAACAACTTTCTATCACACAAGATAGAAATTTTGTTTTCTCGTTCCCAACTCAGATAACAACTCAAAGATTCTATTATCCACAAAGTGAACTTGATATTATTTGTATTTCTTCTGCAGATTTCTCAACTCAGTCAGGACATGTAGAAATAAACAAATATGATGATTCGGATGGAGTAAACGAAGAATTTAGAGGTGGTTCTTTTGTTCCTGCCTCAATTTCTTCAACTTCTCCTAATGAAGTTACAAGATATGCAGGACATGAAGGCCCCGATGGGGTTAAGTATATTTGGAGAAAAAATGCCAGAAAGTATGAAGGAATGTCTGCAACATTACCGAATGGAAATGGTATGAGAGTGTTTATGCAAGTTACTGGTTCTAGTATTAGATACAGTGATGTAACGCCTGGAACAGCGCCTGGGTCGACACTAGGAAGTTAAAATAAAATAAAATAATTACATAAACTGGGTATAAATACTTGAAACACTTTAAAGTTATAAATATAAGAAAAAACATTCAAAGGAGAATTATTAGATGACTACTGCATTATCGACAGAGTTCCTTTCTGGTGGATTTTCTATTCAAAGAAACGAAATGGTATCTATGCAACAGCAGAAATACGCACAGAAGTTCGAATTTTTGAATAGTTTCAATCAGACATATACAAGGCTTTCAAAACCGGCGCAACACGAATTTGACAGAATCGCACCATACGCATTATCTTCACAGAGAAGAGTGTTTGTTGGTGGTACTGTTACGACTGTTACCCGCCCATTAAAACAAACATATAGAAACGGAAATCTTCCTTCTGTTCTTGGTTCAATTCAATTAGATGCAAACGGTGCAATTCAATCTATCAACGTTCTTGATGGTGGTTTTGGTTATGCACCAAATACAACTTTTAATGTAAATATTAGAGGTGGCGAACCAACAAGTGGAACATTAACTCCTGCAGTTGTAACTGCAACTTCTGATAATTCTGGTAGAATTGTTTCGGTTGATATTGTTTCTTCTGGTAACAATTACGATGCAGCTGCTGCACAAACTTTAAGTGCAAAAATTGATGAAAGTCCAGATGAAGGACAGTTTTATGTTTCGTTCTTTGAAGGTATTGGCGCACTTACTTCCGTAAACATCACTAGTGGACAAACAGGACATAGACCAGGCGTCTATTATGTTGCAACAACAACTACAGATTCTGTTGCTGGGAGTGGTGCAAAATTCCAAGTATATGTTGATGCCGGCGGTACAGTAACAAAAGTTGTTCCTTTGGAGTTCGGTGAAACTTATACAATTGGCGATACTATTACTATTCCAAACACAGAACTTGGAAACGATGGTGGGAGTGATTTGGTAATCACTGTAGAAGCAGTGACAACATCAACCCAACTTGCATTTGATTATGGGACAGTAACATGGAGAAGTGAGTCTTTTCAAGTTGGTGATACAGTTCTTTTAGAATACTTCATCGATACTGACAAAGATCCTTCTGCAAGTGACGGTTTCTTAAGAACTCTTGCAAAAGATTTATGTTTACACCCATATGGCAACTACTATAGTTCTGCGTTTTCTAGTGTTCCTCAAAGGTCTGCATCTCTTGTAATTAAGGGTGGTGCAGTTGATGGTGCAATTGTAGAACTTTATGACGATGCTGGTGTGCAATTTGGTGTAACCGATCAGGACGGTTTTACTGCTGCAGATGATGGTAAGAGAATTATCGAAGTAAATGGTTCTGGTACTGCAATTCTTAGAGTTTCTGGTGATGGACATACATTAAATCCATATGTTGCAACTCTTGAAATGACAAGTACAAATAATGAAGAAAGTAATCCATTTACATATGAAGATGCAACCGATGGTGAACCAATTACTGGTATGGTTGCAGGAGATAAATCATATGCAACAGGAAAATGGAGACTCGCAATTCCTGTATCCGATTTCGAAGCACAACCATATAATATCGTTTATCCTTTTGTAGACTCTGATAGTAATACAGCAATCCCTGTTGGAAATAACGGACAACAGAACCACAGAAATGTGATGTCATCGATTAAAAGAATTGGTGATATGTTTGTTGTTGAATCGGAAAAAGGTACAGACTTACTTTCATCCAAGAAAGAAATTAATAGTGCTACAGATGCGATTCCAACTTCAGTTTCATTGACTCAGCCAGTTAAAGATGCTCGTAAACCACAGAAGTGGAGAATGCGTTTCTTCTATGACACTAGAGACGAGTATCTTTATGTAAATGTTGCTACTGCATTGCAAATTAAAGATAATGGAGACCTTTCAAAAGGACAAGGTCGTGACGGTATCAAACAGGCAGTTTACAGACAGCCTGGAGAACTTAGTGAAATTTACTATAACTTCTCAAATGATAGTAACAAAGCAAAATCTGGATTCTTCCGTAGACAAGGTAAGACTACAGATGATACAGAACCAACATATCCAATCGCATTCCGTTTGACTTGTACTGACCACGGTACTGGACTTTTTGTATTCGATCAGGCCTCTGTTGACCAAGATGACGATTATGCATGGTTTGTTGTTCAAAGACATGTTAATAACATTTCTGGTAAAATTGAATTCGAAGATGGTAAGTCTCCAGTTCACTGCTTGTATTCTCCATCTTCTAGACCAGAAGAAACATCAGATTTTAATATCGGTTTCTTTGCAGAGGTTAGTGAAGAGTTGGATACAACTACTGGTGCAACGACAGTCACATCTAAGTCATTGGATGAATTGGAAATCTTTGATGTAAACGGTAGAAAACTGAAGCCGGGACTTCCAGTGAATGTAACAATTCCTACTGACTCAAGACCTGTTGCATTTATCCCAGAAGCATACGGTAGAGGACTTTCATATCTGAACACTTCTTCTACTGCAAACGTTCCACTTGCCGATCATGGTGCGTTAGGAACAGATTCCGCAACTGGATTTACAGTTGTTAACGACTACTATAAATTCCCAGAGATTAATGCCGCAAACTTCCAGGCGGGCCCCACCGACCGTGGATTGGGTACTGCAGAACTTGCAGTTGTCCAAAGTAATATTACTTCCGCAGACAGAGATGCGTTTGCACTGAATTTTGGTTCTGCATATGGTAGTTCATTTGTTCCAGTAGGTGACTATATTACTGGTTTTGAAAATGGTACTGGTGCAGGTTCAAGATATGATATCGCAGATACTAATGGTGCTCCGTCTTCTTGGACATTAATTAATGATGCAACTGGTGAAGGTTTGAAAAACTTCTCTGTTGCAAGAACACAAATGCAGGGCCCTGCTCAGTTAGGTTTGCGTACATATAGAGTTCGTCACAGAAGTTCTGATGGTGTTGATACTTTCTTGGACTACAATGATGACTTCCAGTTTGTAAGTAAAACTGAAGTTGCGCCTGCGACTGATGCAAACGGACAAGCAAGAGAACTTCCAATCAGTTCAACAGTTGCAATCTTTACACCAACATCTGTTGCTGCAAAACAACTTGTTGCAAAGAGAAGACGTAGAGTTCTTTTCATTGATAACCTAGATATTGGTGCAACAACTGGTACAGGTGCGAATCCTCTTCTTGGAACTGCAGGACAGTTTGCTGGTGCAGTAGGTGGTATTTCAGACTTAACACTAGTTCCTGTTAGTGGTTCATCATTTGGTGGAAATGCCGTTGGACACAAACTTGCACTTGATGCTGCTGGTACTGCAATCCAAACTGGTGCAACTGGTGGTATTGGACAAGACTTTATTGTACTAGATGGAACTGGTTCTACTGGTGATGTAAAGGTTGGAGATGAACTTACAACCGCAACTGCACAAACTGCAGGATTTGGATTTAGAGTTCTTTCTGTAATCGATACTATGCCAGAAGATGACCAATTCATCTACGAGTATGCATGGGAAGGTGCTGGATTTAATAACGAGTATACCAACTTCTTTGGTAGATACGGTACTGCATCTAACCCACTCTTTGAAGTTAACAGACTTAAAGTATTTGTTGATGGACAAGAGGCAGATGCTGCGGTTCAAGGACAAAATTATCAATTCGATGCGAATGGTAATATTGAATTTGGTACGACTGGTGGTTCTACAGAATACTTTGGTGTTCAAAAACCAATGTATGCATATTCATTGACAACAGATAAAGTTAAGTTTAACGAACCTCTAGAGTTTGCCACAGTTGTTAAGATTTCATATGAAAACTATAATGATGTGGAAGAAAGAGATACTGGTAGATCAACTTACTTGATTAAACTTCCAGAAGACAGAGATATTCCTGCAATCTGGAACGATATTCACAAAGTTGCAAAAGGTATCTACAGATTTATTGTTCGTGAAAACGATGTGTTCAAACCATGGGATTATCATGTCTCTGCTGTTACACCACAGGTTGACAGTCCTGCATGTATTAACCCTGTTGAACAGTTATCGATTACACAGGATAAAACTGTTATCTTTAACTTCCCAACACCACTTGCATCACAAAGATTTATCTATAGTGACGCAGAAGCAGACTTGATCTGTATCGCTGGTGCGGATAGTTCTACTCAAGGTGGTATTATTAAGACATCTGCAACTAAATATGACCTTGACGGACAACATGTTAGTACATTAAGTCCACAAGGTGGTACTGCATCTACATCTTCTAATGCTGATCCACTCAACTTCAGAAGAGAGTATTTCTGGCACAATGTGAAACAGTCGGATGGAACAACTGATGCATTTGACACAACAGAAAACTCAACACATAGAACTTATGTGGGTATGATGTCTACTAAACCATTTGGTAACGGTATGAGAATCTTCCTCTTAACAAGAGGTGGCCCAATCAGACCATCATATAGTGACTACACACCAAGAGATGTAAGGGGAATTTCTGATAACTTCCCAACAGGTGCTGTTAACGGTGCTATTGAAACTCTTGGAGGAGTAGACTATACATTCGATGATGGTGAACGCTCAGGTGATTTAGTTACTGCCGATGATACATCAATTAATGTCGGTACAACCACAATTTCTGGTGTGACTGTCACTAGTATCTCTTCTGAGATTTTAGTAGGTGCTACTGCATCAGTAACTACAGTAGAAGGTGATACGATTACACTCACAGTGACTGAAGTTTCTTCTAGTGCCGGTTCCATTACTGTCAGAAGTAGTGGTTCTACTGTAGGAACGCTTGCTGCAGGAGCAGTCACATTCACTAAGAATGTTGGTTCTTCTTGGAAAGGGAATTATGTAAACTTTGGTTCATAATTTCTAAAGATTGATAAAATTATCATAAATATAGGGGAGACATAAAGTCTCCCCTTTTTTTATACCAAAGAAAAATGTCTGTAGAAAATATATTTTTATTTAACGATGTAATAAAAGTCAAGGTTGGAATTGATTCTCCAGTTGGAATCAATACCCCATCTGATGGCCAAGTTGTTGAACAAAATGGACTTACATACACTTATAATGCAACAACAACTTCTTGGGATATTACTGTATTATCAAATATAGTATTTGTTTCTGGACTTACATCTTCTATAACATTGTCATTTTCTGCTGGAGAGATTCTTGTTAATGGCACTAGTCAAGGCACAAGCACAACAATATCTAATAATGATGTATTACAATTATCATTAGAAAATCCAACTCTAAATCAATCCAATACATATAGTATTATTGCAGATGGTACAACAATAGATTATATTGTTGAATTGAATGATCCAGAGGTTGCAAACTTTGATACAGATAGATCAACTTCATCGACTAATGACGATCTTGAAAAGATTGATACGACATCTCCCACATTAACCGATTCTGATACGACTGTATTCCAAAGTATCATAAACCAATTAAATGTTGGAGATGTAGATTTTGAAAGTGTAAAAGAACAACTATCTACACTCATTCAAGAAAATTTTTCTGAAGTATATCAAGAGGCCCTTGGCGATTTAGAGGTTCTACTTGCCCAAGAATTCGAAGAATTTAGAGATACAATTTTAACTTCTGAAACTGAGATTGTAGAAACAACAGTCCAAGAGCGTGCGGAGATTACAGAGGTTATTACCGCAAAGGATGCGGAGATTGATAGCGTTTTAGAAACACAAGAATCTCAAGATTATACGCAAGAATTGGTTCAAGAAACTTTAGAGACTTCTATACAAGAAACATTTGTAGAAGATGAGGTTTTAGAGACTTCTGAACAAGAACTACTTGCCGTTACTGATTCTCCAGAAACTTCAGAACAAGAAACATTTGTAGATGGAGATGTGGTTGAAACTTCAGACCAAGAACTACTTGCCGTTACTGATTCTCCAGAAACTTCAGAACAAGAAACATTTGTAGAAGATGAAGTTTTAGAGATTTCTGAACAAGAACTACTTGCTGTTACTGATTCTCCAGAAACATCTACACCAGATACATTTGCGGAAGATGAGGTTGTAGAAACTTCAGACCAAGAACTACTTGCCGTTACTGATTCTCCAGAAACTTCAGAACAAGAAACATTTGTAGAAGATGAGGTTGTAGAAACTTCTGAACAACAAACATTTGTAGAAGATGAGGTTGTAGAAACTTCTGAACAACAAACATTTGTAGATGGAGATGTGGTTGAAACTTCTGAACAAGAACTACTTGCCGTTACTGATTCTCCAGAAACATCTACACCAGATACATTTGCAGAAGATGAGGTTGTAGAAACTTCTGAACAAGAGTTGTTGGCAGTAACAGACTCTCCAGAAACATTCACATCAGATACATTTACAGAAGATGAAGTTGTAGAAACATCTACACCAGACACATTTGCGGAAGATGAGGTTGTAGAAACTTCTGAACAAGAATTACTTACCGTTACTGATTCTCCAGAAACATCTACACCAGATACATTTTCAGATACTATTCAACAGGCTCTTTTAGAACAGGTTAGAGAAGAATTAACAGATAACGAAGAATTAAAACTATCAGACCTCTTTTCTGACCTAGAAAATATTTTAACAAATCAATTAGAATCTTTTTCCGAAGAAATAACTCCAGATTTTCTAATTCAAGTATTATCGGAATTAAGTGATTCCGAAGAATTAAAAACTGCAGAAATTCAAAACTTAGAAGATATTCAAAGTCTTTTAACTCCAGATATTTTATTAGATTTAGAAAATATTCAATTAGAAAATATAACCCAAGAATTGGTCAGAGAAAGTCTTTCAACAGTAATACAAGAATTTTTGGAAGAAACTTTAACTGAAACATTTATTTTACCAGAAACTGATGAAACAATTGAAACGCTATCAACACTAGATCAGGCAAAAGATGAAACCGTTGATGTAATAGAAACTTCTACATTAGATAGTTCAGAAGAACAAGATGTAGTAGAAGAAGTTACTGCAGATATTGATACCACAGTAGAAACAACAGAAGGTGTTGAACAAGAAAGAACAGAAGAGTCTCCAGAAGAACAGCAACTGGAAGAAAAGTTGGATGCTGCCAGTGAAACAGCAGATTCGCAGGACACCACTTCAGACGAACAAATTTCAGTTGGAAGTGATGGAGAAGTTGTCGAAGAAGATAGTGCAGATTCAACAACTTCTGATACAAGTGTCGATGATGAGGTCACAGAAACTTCAGTAGATGATGCAACTGTAGACGATGCCACAGACACTACTGAGTCGCCAGACGCAACTGTAGATGATGCCACAGACACTACTGAGTCTCCAGATGCAACAATAGACGATGCCACAGACACTACTGAGTCTCCAGATGCAACTGTAGACGATGCCACAGACACTACTGAGTCTCCAGATGCAACAATAGACGATGCCACAGACACCACAGAGTCTTCAGATGCTGGCGTTGATGATGATACGGATGCTACACTTTCGCCCTCTTTAGATGAGGAAGACGAATCTTCAGAGACTGTATCTGATGGAAATGTGGTTTCTGATTCTGAACTTGAAGGTGTTACTGATACCGAAACACCAGAAGATGCGTCAGACGAAACTACAACCCCTAGTGAAGTACCAGAAGAAGACCCAATTACGACTGAGACACCAGACTCTGAGGTTGAAGATGAAGTACAACCAGTTTCAGATGATGCAAGTGATGTTACAGATGAACAAACTGTAACAGAAACGGAATCAGACACGCCGGTTGATGAATCTGGTGATACTGAATCTGATTCTGATACATCAGCAGATCAACAAATAGAAACTATTACGGACACAGATACATCAGTAGATGAATCTGGTGATACTGAATCTGATTCTGATACATCAGCAGATCAACAAGAAACCACTAATGTTGGTGATGATGGTTTGGATGATGATAGTGATGCAACTTCTAGTGCAGATGAAACCTCTGATGATGATTCTACCCTTTCTGTTACCGATGATACTGCATCTGAAGATGACTCAACAACTTCTGTTACTGATGATGCCGAGACAGAAGATGATGGAACAACAACGGTAGTAGATACTGAAACTTCAGATGATGACTCAACAACTTCTGTTACTGATGACACCGATGTAGAAGATGACCCAACAACTTCTGTTACCGATGATACTGCATCTGAAGATGACTCAACAACTTCTGTTACCGATGATAATCAAACTACTGATGAGCTAAATGAACCAGTCATTGATTCGGAAGAACCGAATGATGAAAATGATGGTATAGAGGTTGATGTCGATGATCGTGATGATGAAAACCAACCGCCCGTATCAGATATAGATGAAACTACAGATGATACCACTTCAGTAGAAACAGAAACAGATGCAACAGAAGATGATACTACTTCAGTAGAACCATCTATAGATGAAACAGAAGATGATACTACTTCAGTAGAACCATCTGTAGATGAAACAGAAGATGATACTACTTCAGTAGAACCGTCTGTAGATGAAACAGAGGACGAAACTGATACCACCGAAGACGGCGCAGATGAAACCACAGATGAGTCTGGACAACCAACCTCAGAAGATGATACGGTTGACGATCAAACGGATACCACCGAAGATGGTACAGATGTAACTACAGATCAACCAAGTGACACTAAAGGCGAAGATGATACGGTTAGTGACGAAACGGATACTACCGAAGATGGTACAGATGTAACTACAGATGAATCTGGAGACTCGACAAGTGAAGATGATACGGTTAGTGACGAAACGGATACTACCGAAGATGGTACAGATGTAACTACAGATGAATCTGGAGACTCGACAAGTGAAGATGATGCTGTAGAAGATACTGATGCTGGAGTTGGCGGAGAACAGGATGTAGTAGATGATGCAACAGATACATCTACATCAGATGATGAAACCGTTGGTGACGATACGGACACAACAGAATCATCTGGGGATGACACTGTAGATGATACCGATTCAGTTCCCTCTACTGATGAAGACGGTGTTGATGATACCGATTCAGTTCCCTCTACTGATGAAGACGGTGTTGATGATACCGATTCAGTTCCCTCTACTGATGAGGATGGAGAGGATGACACAACTCCACCAGTTACAGATGGAAATGATACAGATAACGAAGAAGTTCCTACTGGTTCGGATGATGAAGTCCCAGAAGACCAGCCTGGGGTGCCGCCTGGCGAAGAAGATGATTTTGAAACAGACCCATCAGTAAGAGTTTCCGATGGAGAAGGACAAACTGACCAAGATGGTGCCGATGAAACATTAGATGATACACAAGAGGATGATACAACACCGGCGGTAGATGATGAAGATACTACTGAAGATGTTTCTGAGCCATCCATAACAGACACTGATGATACGGAAGACGTTTCTGACCCACCTGTTACTGATGAAGACGTTGCAGAAGATGTTTCGGAACCACCAGTAACAGATACTGATGATACAGAAGACGTTTCACAACCACCAGTAACAGATACTGATGATACAGAAGACGTTTCACAACCGCCTGTCAGTGACGAAGATGATACTCCAGATGTTTCTGAGCCTCCAGTTATTCCAGACGAAGAAACTGATGATGATGGTCAACCACCAGTTATTCAAGATGAAGAAACTGATGATGATTCACAACCGCCAGTAATTCCAAGTGAAGAGCCTGACGATGATTCACAACCACCAGTCATTCCAAGTGAAGAGCCTGACGATGATCCACCAGTTCCGCCCACAAACGATGAAGAAATTGATGAAGACGCACCAAGCAATCCACCCAGTCAGGATGATGGAACAAGGGAACTTGGTACAATCGTAATGAGAGATGGTGAGATAAAATTATATGTCTTAACGCCTGTCTTATCAGCAAATAAATATATTGGCCCATTTGTTGATAGAGAATTGGGCAACAGATTTTTTAGTTGATGGATAGTTAAGAATGCCACAGTTTCAAACCGCTAATGGACAAAAGATACAGGTTGCAACTAAACTAGTTTCAAATATTATAGTTGAAACTATTGATCCGCCACAAGTCGAATATGTAAATTACTTTACTCCAGATATTGATCCTAGAAATAATGCGATTGATCTAGAAAGAATAAAAACTTATCAAGGACAAACATATGAGGTTAGACGTTCTGATTTAGTATGGAACTATGGACTAGAACTCGATGAGATTGGTTATGCAAACTATTTCTATACAAATGGAATAAATTTAGCACAAAGATATTATGACAACTTAGTTCAAACAAGTGTTCATAGAGGTGGTATTGGGGAATATAATCCAAACTTTTATATTGAAGTAGAAAGTATTGGATTGGACGCTGCCAATGTCACCGCAAATTCCAGTGAATATCGATCTCAAAGGATTGATTATTACAATCCAATCACAAAACAAATTGATAAAAAACTCTATCATACAAGTCGAGGAGTTAGAGTTACAAAATTAACCAAGAATGGTAGTTTTTGGACATTTGTTGATAGTATTCAATATGACACTTTTGATATTACAGAGTCTCTTAGTACATTTTTGGTGACAGGACAAGACGCAGTTGTTGGTGAGGTATATGAACTTGTAGGGACATACGATATAAATGACTCTGATACTTTTGCTGCATTAGATTCTATGGGATTTATCGCAGGATCAGTTGAGTCTCCAACAATTTCCACCAGAGCCACATTACAAAATTTACCACCAGAAAATTTTACAGTTACTTTTAGAGAAGTTAGAACTGTAGGATATTTCAATGCAATAAATCTAAGAAATTTTATTTCTACTTTTTCTGATGGTGATATGATTATCATAAACACTTTTGATGAACCTAGTGCGAATAAAACTTTGTGGACAGGCGAATTAAGTAATAATTTTATTACAAATTTTGCAAATTCTGCATGGGATTATAGAAGTGCATATTTATATATTGGTATAAAAAATGGCGAAAGAATAGACGAACAATATGCCGAAGACACGAATGCAAAATTATACACTACGATAAACTCTGAGTTGTTATTTGGTAATGTTACAGCAACAACATATACATCAACTTACGATGAGTTTAATCAAGGTGCATTTAAAAACAAATATAATGTAAACAAAAGATATATTCCACAAATTAGTTCTACCTTAGATGAACAACAGGATGGGGTATATGTTGTATTAGATGGTTATAATAGAAAAACTGCAACCGTCCCATTTAAATACTGGCATCCAAGACATCCTTCGCAGAGAATGAATACCCTTGAAGATGTATTTCATTTTTCAGTAAGTGTTAAAGATATAGATTTTAGTTTATTTAATGAACATTTAAGAGTATCTGTTTATCACTCAAAAGAAAAACACGAAGATGTATTGGAAGACTTAACTAATTTTTATTCTAAAAATACATCTTCTTTAATTGATGAAATTGATTTTGATTTAAGTGGCCAAGTAGATAAAGAATGGGTACATTTAAGTATTGATTTACTTTCTCTCAATTTTCCATCCTACGATGGTATTGTTTGGTTTGAGATTGAAAGAATTCCTAGATTATTTGATAACCCATTTACTGATGGTTTGCGAGCAGATCAAATATTTAATTCTTGGTATAGATTTTCTCATTTGGGTGATGATGCGGTGTATCCATTTGATCCACAAGATGAATTGGAAACTGCATATGTATATGATATTGTCGATAATAAAATAGTTTCTACTCAAAATTTTAGAGGTTATACTGGATTTGTATCCTTTGAATCTTATGAAAATTATAATTTAGAAGTCAGGGTAAAGAGTGGAGAGTTTGATAATGATGCAGTTGGATTGGTTATAGGTTTTGTCTTTGAAGACGGCAAAGAATATACATTAAGTGTTTTGCGTGCCCTTGGCCAACACTTTAGGGGCAAGTCTTGGTTGGCAATTGCAAACTGTAATCAGGCAAGTAGTACTCTTGGAGAACCGTGGGAATGGTTGGGCCTGCGTCCTGATGAGGTTATTGATTATGAGTATGAATTTGATAAAGATATCAATCCTTTCTATCATGAAATATGGGATGGAACTCCTACTGCACCAAAACCAGAAGTTCCTGCTGAATTTTTAGACGCAGAAGTGGAATCACAAGGCCCTCAGTGGAATATGTTTCCGAATGGAACAAAGATAAGAATCGAAAAACGTGCAAATATTGTAAAACTTTACACAAGTCAATTTGATGACCCAGAAACTATTGATCTATCTACAGAAATTGAAATTGATTTGTCATCAGACCCAGAACTAGAAAGATTTATTTACTCTAGAATTGGTATAAGTAACTTTTCTGCAGCAAATGCCTCTTGGGAAGATGTTATATTTGAGCCCTTGATCGATGTAGAAACGGAGACTACATCCGAAGATTATCCAACGTCTAGAAACGGCTTCATTGCAGTAGGCGGAATGGGAACCGAAAGAACTTATATGTCAGAAGAGTTGACGGGCCCAGTTTCAAATCCTTACTTTATTGAAACAATTTCCCCAACTAGATTTGTTGTTGACAAACAAGAACTAGAATCAATCGCAAAATTTAATTTAAGAACTTTTGAATTGACAGTTGGAATGGATGGATATAATCAAGATGTTGTTGAATTGATGCGACCCGATTTATATGGAACGACAATTTTAGATTATAACAATATTAATATGATATTGCAAGCAAAAACTATTCACTTCGACTATTCACCGTTTACTGGTGGGAAGTCTCTGGATATTTCTAAAATATGGGAAATGGATTTTATTGATAGACGGCCAAGTACGCCAATATTTGAACAAACTCTAGGCGGACTAAAAGTAAAACAAGATTTAATAACAAAGATTTGGGAAGTAAATATTGCAGGAATGACTTATAACTTTGGAGATTTGCCAAGAGCCGAATATACTATAATAAGAGATAATCTTAATTTATTGGGCGAATTACCAAGGGCAGAATTTACTACATCTAACACACAAGACTTGATATTAGACACTAATACTGGTTTATATTATTTTAAACCTAGTGATGAGGCATCCGATATAACAAAATCACTATACTTTGGAAAACCAAAGGATATTAATATTCCTATTAATCATTACTTTGCAAAATATAAAGATTCTGCGTTTAAATATAATCAACAGATTGAAGAGGTAATGGATGTTGTAATTCCGCCAAATGATTACTTTATAAAATCTAGAGATATTGTTTTAGATAATACTTTATTTAAAGAGACTGTTAAAATATTTGAATTTGATTATCCTAAGTCTGTTTTCTTTGATAGAGCAAAAGATATTCAGTTTAATGTTGCACCTTTCTATACAGAAACTTTAGACAAGACATATATTAATAAATTATTCTTTATTGATTTGGATGAATGGAATACTAGTTTAAACTTTAGTCCTTTCCAATATAATATGAATGATGTCACTTATATGATTGAACAAAACTATTTACTTGCAAAAGATACTGGTATTGATCCTAAAAATAGTTTTAAATTTAAAATGCTCGAAGAAATATTTAAACCGAAATTTATTGTAAGTGATCAACCAACATATGAATTTGTTTTTGATTCTTTTATTGGTGTTTCGTCTAATCTTTGGGATGCCACAAAGTTCCAATCCACTTATTATGAAAAATATGAAAGTGGACATCCTAGAAGTGATGGTTCAGATGCATATGGACACGAACCTACTACTGTAGAAGTTCCTAAAAGTCGGTATAAAGAAGGAGCGTTTTTAGGATTCATAAAGGAAAATAGTGTTGGTAAAAACCATGGTAGTGGTGCATTTCATGTAGACCAAGAATATAGAGAAACACAGGTTCTTGGTGATGTTGGTAGTGGAGGAAAATTCTTATTTGAATTTTCTGAAGTAGATTGGGATTTAGACAAGAACGGTTCATTTGAAAGTGGATGGGGATTGGCCAGAGCAGCGAAAAAACAATATAATTTTACATATGAAATAATTAAAAACGATAAAACTGGTAGACTACCTGATTGTCTAGAATTGGATGGGAATACTATTAAAGGTAGACTCGGCGAAACTGATATGTTTGTGAGAAAAAACGCATTTGAAACTTGGATGAAAAGTCAGGGACAAGAAATAGATGGTGTATGGACTTCACACGCTGATAATATAGACTATGATTATTCTGATTTCCAATTAACCAATCCTAGAATATTTACTTTACAGATGACTGGTACAAACACTACTAGAGGAGAATTGGATGTAATACATTCTGGCACTGAAAGATATTCTTTTGATGAAGTTATTGAACAAGGAGATGATACCACTCTTGTAATTGATAGTGTTGGTTTTGATTACACAACCGAGGTTGTAAGAGATACTGGCGTCGAAACCGTAACGGTAACACGATACGAATATAGAGAACTGAAAGGTGATATTGATGTAACTTCAAATGAAACTACTCAAACTTCTGTTTTTGTTCCTAGTACTCAAACTGCAGCAATTGAAATTGCAAAATTACAAGAAGACTTAGTTTTTGCAACTGGAAACACTGCAACTCTTATACAAGAAAGAATTGATGAGTTGCAAGATATTATAGATGGAACTGTTGCAAGTGAGGGTTATTTTGCAATTACAGATGAATCACCAATCACAAATTTCAGATATGTTGCAAGTAAAGAAACATCCTTGCAAGCAGTCGTACACGATTTTATTATTGATAATAGTGGGGGATTGATAAAAAATATAGAAATAATTATGCCAATATGGAATAACTTTACATACGATAAAGATTTGTTCTTGCACAAATCTGATAAAATACAGACACCAGAGAATCAAGATAGATTAAAGTGGATTGCAGACCAAAGAAGTAAAGGTTATTACACATATGATACTACTAGAAATAATACTGCACTTGATAATGCTTGGATACAGGCAATAAATAATTATAATGAGGGTGTTATTACATATGAGGATTATAGTTGGAAGAAAAATTTTATAATTAACTCTAGAAGTTTTATGACAGAAGAGAAGAGAGAAGAATATATAGAGTATATTGACAGTTTTGTTAAACTTGAATTTGGAACAACGGATAAGTATAATGTAAACCAGGCCAAACTATCACAGGTTTCTATCGAATATTTTAATACAAATTATCCATATATAGAGTCTGAGAACAATCAATTTACATATTTGGAAAACATCGAACCGTTTGTACTCAATTGTGAATTTGAAGTTTCCGAAGAAGTATTCTATGACTTTGATCAGGATGCAAAAGTAATTAGAGGATATCCAGTATATGCCAGCTGTAACTAGAAAGGGCGACACCTGTACAGGACACGGTTGTTTTCCACCAAGAGCGAGTGTCCAAGGAAGTGGAAATGTGTTTGTAAATAGTATTCCAGTTCATCGACAAAGTGATGGATGGGCGACTCATTGTTGCCCGCCGCCCACATGTCATGGTTCTGTTCTTTCATCTGGTTCTAGTACAGTTTTTGCGAATGGATTACAGGTCGGTAGAATAGGAGATCCAGTCGCATGTGGTTCTTCTGTTGCCGTTGGTAGTGGAAATGTTTTTGCTGGTGGATGATATAAATAATGTATAAAAGATAAGACGGAGTTTTTCATTGGCAATTGCATATCCTATTAAGGCACTCGTACAACAGTCTGGTGACGTTGTTCTTGGAGAATTTTTAGAATCCGATTATATTGGTATTCTAGATGGTGGTATTGGCGCAGGGGGAAGTAGAGAAAGTAATGGTCTTCCTGCAACAGCAACAGATGAAGAATTGCTCGATGCAATCAGACAACAAATGCGAGATAATTTTGAACTCGCACGATATGAAACATATTCTTCTATAATCGCAATTCAACAAGAAGTTCCAGATGCTGGTAGAATAGCAATGGATAGTACTTCTGGAAGATTGTTTTATGGCACAGGAGAAGCTTGGTTTGAAGTAGGACAGGCACTTTTAGTTCAAGATAATATCACTGGTGGACTTGAATTTGGCGGAGATATTATTGTTATATACAACCCAGACACGAGTACTACATCAGTAACGGTAGATTTTACACCACTTAGAAACCAAATAAACGCAATCATAGGTGGCTCTGGACTAAATGCGGATGGTACTTATACTCCAAATGCAAATACCAATTTTATTTCTGGTGCAACTAGTCTAAATAATGCTGATGTATTGTTGGACGCTGCTCTGCAAAACGAAATTAATAGGGCAACTGGTGTAGAATCTTCTATTATATCACAAATAACAGGGGTCACTAACGACCTTGCAAATTTTGCATATGAAGGACACACCGCAGCACAAGTATCTGGTGCTGGAAAGGTTGGTATTGTTTATGATACCACCAGTGGAAAATACGAACCAACTAGTGATTTTGGAGTTGGTGGTTTTATAAAGTTCACCATGGAAGATGGTAGTAGGGATGATATTCCATTGACTACGACTTTCCACGGCAATCAAATATTAAGTGGTGTAGTTGAATTTTTTACGGCAAATGGTACTCAAGACGATATAGATTTGGTCGTAAACGGTGTATAAATTCTTTTTTATAAATAATAAGAAATAAATAATTGCAATTTAAAATAATAGGAGTTTATTAATGTCTAAGTCTATCCAAAAAAATGAAATCATTCACATGGACGGATACTACAGAGATCCAAAGCGTGATGATTTTATTCCGCTTATACAACAAGTAACAGAACAGTTCTTAGAAAATGGATTTGATGATGTCGGGCCGCAAATCACAAAGATTTCGATCAGAGATTCAGAATTAACAAAATATATTGATGAATTTATCGTGTGGAATTATGATTCTGGCGTAACATCGTCAACAGAAGGTGCATATGGAATTGATAATCCTGTCAGTCCAGCTGGTGGGCAAACATTCACCCCATTTTATCTAGACGGCGACAGCTCAATCGCAAGAAGAAAAGAAATCGATGACCTTTATGATGATAAAGATTGGCATGATCTATTATCAGAAACATTTCCATCTGCACAAGCTGCCGGTCAAGCAGGCCTCACTGCAGATAAAATATTGGGCCCAAATGCGGAATTATTTGCATATTTAAACCCACATCCAAATAGAAGGGGCGGTGGTGTAAATAGTTCTTGGGCAACTACAGTTACTATTGATGCCGATAGTGATCCAGCTGGTTCAACTAACGTAACCACTTATAATGCAGCTCAATTATCTGTTGGTATGGAATTGAGGTCAAATAATGGTGTTGCACTTTCGGCGCCATATCCAACAATTACTGAGATTAATATCAATGTTGTTACTCTTTCGGACCCGATTATTAGTGTGAGTGGACAGAATTTGGTATTTGGTACTGGCGATCCAAGACCTGCAACTCTGTTGAATGGACATTTTTACAAAGAGGCACCTTCTCCTGTAAAACTTTCACAGCAAAATCAAGCAGGATATATCGGACTTCCAAATATTTCTAGGGCAGTTTATCAAAACGAATACAATAAAATTAAAAGATGTCTGACAAATACAGCGAGAGAGGTTAAATTTTTACCAGACATTGAATCTGGAATTAATACACAGGCAAAACTTCGTCAATATAGAGAAGAGATAACAGCACAGGGTGATGTTTTTCACCATTTCTGGATTTCTAACTACAGAGATGAATTTTTCTTTCCTGCAGGAACACTAGAACCAAGAAGATATCGTGGGGAATTGATTTTAGGATACCTTCACACATTTAATGGTAATAATCTACAAAGAGGTGATAGTTATAAGTTTACTTTTGCGGTTACAAACCTTGCACCAAATTCGACTATCGAATATGAAATTGATGTACCTGTTGGTTTAGATAACAGTATTGTTGGATATACGCAAGATGTTTACGACATATTAGTAAAAACTGCACTATGCGATCCGAAGGGTGGCCCTTTCATTGCGTCAATTAATCAAGACGATAGAGAAGGTGTAATTGAATTTGAATCTAGAGAAGTTGGTTTCTCTCTTGCTGTAAGTGTAGAGAGAACAGAACGCCCTCAGGCAGTCCTTGCAAACAATTTAACTCAATTTACTGTTCCTATTACTACTGCAACATCTACTATTACAGATGGAACAACCACACTTGCAGCGGAACCTGTTTTCCCGAATGGATATTACCATCAAGTACAACTAAGAGGATTTGATGGTTGTAATATTGGGGACACCACCGTAATTACAATTTCTGGATTGGTTGATGAAACGCAAGTTGCTGCAGGAGTATATGATACTGCAAATGCAACTTTAGATGACATTGTTCTTGAGTTTAAGGCATTAGAAAATCTAAACTCTGCACAAATGACATCTCAGATTGTCGGTAGATTGCGTCAAATTGGTTATATCAACACCTATATGACAGTTAAATCTTCTGGTTCTTCAATTATATTAGAATATAATAAAAATTCATCTGCATATTTTGGATTTGGTGGAAAGGGTAGAGTTTCTGGACTTGCATCTGCAGATTCTACACATTTTGCCGACACAACAATTGGAGAAGTCACAGTGACTGACTATCCTGTTAATGGTGTCACCGTTGCAGATGTTACTGCACTACCAACTGCGTTTACAGTTTCTGGTACATATACTCTTGCAACACTTTTAACCGCAACAGATACTGGTAGAACTTCTAGTGGTGATGCGGATGTTGATGGTGATCCAATGGAGTTTGAACTTTCTCAAACACAATCTCCACAAATATCTGATGTATCAAAAGTTAGATTGCAATTTCCAATTGCAAGAGACTTTGGTACTTTTGCAAATCCAATAAATGGAAACTGGAAAGTTCAACTCGGTGCTGATGGAACGGATACTTCATATTTTGTTTCATATCAACAAAATATTTTGCATACAGATGGTTCTAGACCAGTCGGGCCGCAAATTTCTTTTGATTTAGACCAAAGAACTAGACATCCAAATAGTACACACCCTGGCCTTTCTTTGTCTAAAACAAGTTTTAAAGAGTTCGACACATATACTCATGAAATAGAAATTGATAGTTTTGAGTACATTACAGACTACTCTATGGGTCCAATTGTTCTGCAGACAAAAGGTGCAAATCCTTTATCTGGAAATAACGGAGACCAAGCTTGGAGAATTCGTTTTGATATTTCTAGAGGATACGAAGTGAGAGAAACTTCGCCATATATCAACGATGCAGTTCTTCAAGTAAGAGGAGATACTGATGCCTCTAATAGTTTTGAGTATTTTAAGTGTCACGTTGCAACTGAATTCCAGTTGAAATCAGATGGTGATGTTTCTCAAATTGAAGGAAGAGATGGTATTAAAGAAGCTAAAATGAGAGAACCTGGCTTCTTGGGTGCATTGCGTCCTCAGTTTACTGGATATCTAGAGAGTGCATCCCACTTAATTAGTCCTTTTGTGAATAGAGAACAATTAAGAAATTCTGTTGTAACTAATTTTAATCCAACTGCTGGTTTGGTAGGTAGAAAACATTTTGATGTTACAGGTACATTAATTGCGGGGTTATATGGGCCCTTTGTAGACCCTGCTGGGTATTCTATCACAAAAAATAACGGACAAGTTGTCACAGAAGGAATATTAAATGACAATGAATATAGATATGAGGAAAGATTTTTGGTAGGTTCTTCTACAGAACTGACATATGATACTCCATATAATTCTGGTTCTCTGAGACTTCAAAAAGGATGGTTTAGAAGAACTGGAAAATCGCATCCAGATGTTGCTGTATCGTATCCAATGTCATTTACTGCGACATTTGCAGATCACGGTATTGCATTGATGGTTAGAGATCAGGCATCATCAGATCAATCAGACGATCACGCATGGCTTGTTGTTCAAAGACACGTTGATTCTATTACTGGTGAGGCTGACTATTCATCAGAACATCAACCGATCCATTGTGTTTATGCAACTTCCGAACCACCAACATTGTTCTCTGATTTAGTTCCTTACTTTACTTCTAAAACAACACAGAGAGAAGAGTCTATTGCATATACTGGTATATATGATGTTGCTGGAAATTACTTGTATAATTTCACAATTGATGAAATGCAAAACCAAGAGTTGCTTGCACTGGATATGGACACCCAAGCAAGATTTAGACGTTTTGTTGTTCGTGAAAAGGATGTTTTGAAACCATGGGATAGACATGTTTTTGCTGGTATTAATGAAACAGATTCTCATGCTGTCATTAACCCATTAGAACAATTGTCTCTTAATGATAAAGGACAATTGGTTATCCAATTCCCTAACAGACTTGGGTCACAACGTTTCTTATACACAGGAAAAGAACTCGACTTGATTTCTTTCTGTGCTGCTGGTGCGGTGGGACAAGACACTCTTATCACCAGTGATAGATTTAGTACCACTGGAACAACAGATAAGAGGAGACTGTATAGAGGATTAATGTCATCCGAAGCTTATGGTAATGGTATGAGATTACTAATGCTAGTTGCTGGAAACGGCATCGAATCTACCGATGCAGATACAACTCTACTTACCTCTTAATTGAAAGTTTAAGGTTTCGGTCATACTGAGTATGGCCGAACCTAAATAGTAAGAAAAGAGGAATTTAATGACTAACGCTATCCCAATAAGAGTAGTCGTAGATGGTTCTGGTGATACAACAGGTTTAAGTGAATTTCGAACAAATGAAACGGTAGGTCTGGATCACGGTGGAACTGGTGCAACTAACGCTGCAGACGCTAGAACCAACCTTGGTCTTTCAGCAATTGCAGCATCTGGTAGTTGGACAGATCTATTAAACAAACCAAATACTGACGATATTCCAGAGGGCACAACCAATCTATATTTCACTGAAGAAAGAGTAGATGATAGGGTTGCAGCTCTTATTGTCGATGGCGTTGGCATCCAGAAAAATTATGATGATGCCGGAAATCTTCTAAACATCGAAATAAACTTCAGTGAATTTGATACTGATGATATCATTGAAGGTTCAGTTAACACATTCCTTGCAAATAGATCAACTTCTGATATTCCAGAAGGAACAAATCTTTATTTTACAGACGAAAGAGTAGACGATAGAGTTGCAAATCTTTTTGTTGATGGAAAAGGAATTCAAAAGTCATATGATGATGCCGGAAATCTTCTAAACATTGCAATTGACTTTTCAGAATTCGATACTGATGATATTGTCGAAGGTACTGTTAATACTTTCCTATCAAATAGAACAACAGACGATATAAACGAAGGAACTGTAAATCTTTACTATACAGATGAAAGAGTAGATGATCGAGTTGCAAATCTTTTTGTTGATGGTAAAGGATTAACTAAAAATTATGATGATGCTGGCAATCTTTTAAATGTAGAAATTGATTTTACTGAATTCGATACGGATGATATTGTCGAAGGGACTGTAAACACATTCCTTGCAAATAGAACAACTGATGATGTTGTAGAAGGTAGTAATAATCTTTATTACACTGACGCTAGAGTTGATACAAGAGTTGCACTTCAAATAGGTTCGAATTTAGATTTAAGTCAAAAAACAACGACAGACCTTGCTGAAGGTACAAATCTTTACTATACAGAAGCAAGATTTGATACAAGACTGGCAACAAAATCTACAACTGATCTTGCGGAAGGTGCAAACTTATATTTCACAGAAGAAAGAGTTGATGATAGAGTCGCAGCTTTAATTCAAGCAGGCGAAGATATTTCTGTTATTTATGATGATGTAAATAATACACTTACTATTGCACTAGCATCTAGTATCGATGGAATTAATCTATCAAACAACACCACAGATGATCTTTCTGAAGGTTCTACAAATCTTTACTATACAGATTCAAGAGTAAATATTGCATTTGATACAAGACTTGCAACAAAATCCACTACAGACCTTTCTGAAGGAACAAACCTTTACTACACGGATGCTAGAGTCGATTCAAACTTTGCAGCGAAAACAACAACCGATTTAACCGAAGGTACAAATCTTTACTATACGGATACTAGAGTTGCAACATATCTTAATAATAATGGTTACACTACCACATCTGCTGTTGCAGCACAGATCGCATCCGTTTCATCCGATTTAGATGATGAGATTTACGATAGAGAACAGGCGGACTTAAATCTACAAAGTCAAATTGACAATTTAGTACTTAATGACTTGACAGATGTAAATGCAAGTTCTCCTACTTCTGGTGATGCACTTGTATGGAATGGAACATCTTGGATTCCGCAAGCTCCGTTTAGTCAGGCAGATTTTGATTCTGCATTTGCAGCGAAAACAACAACCGATTTAACCGAAGGTAATAATCTTTACTATACAGACGCAAGGGTTCGTTCACATGTCGAAGGACAAGATTTAGACCTTGGTTCAAATAAAATTTTATTCTCTAATGTTTACTCTGCATTAGGAGACTTACCAAATGCATCTTCTTACCATGGTATGTTTGCTCATGTCCATGGTACTGGAAAGGCATATTATGCCCATGCTGGAAACTGGATAGAACTTGCAAACAATAGTGAACTTCCAACGAGTACAGATGACCTTCCAGAAGGTTCTACAAATCTGTATTATACAGATACTAGAGTAAGAAATGCAGTCAGTGTAACAACAGGTGTCGCTGGGTATGCATCTTCTACTGGTGTTTTCTCAATACCATCTTCAACAGACCACATAACTGAAGGTACAAATCTTTACTATACTGATGCTAGATTTGATGCAAGACTTGCTACAAAATCGACAACCGATTTAACTGAAGGTACAAATCTTTACTATACTGATGCTAGAGTTGATGCAAATATTGCATCAAAAACAACTGATGATATTACAGAAGGCACTACCAATTTATATTATACTGATGCAAGAGTTGCGACTTATATAAGTGGTAATAGAACATATGGAAATATCACAACCACTGGTTATATTGCAGGCCCATCCACATTAACTATTGACCCTGCAGGGGTAGGAGACAATACAGGAAAGGTTGTAATTGCTGGTGACCTACAGGTCGATGGCACTACAACAACCATCAACTCTACTACGGTAGAAGTTGACGATTTAAATATTGTATTGGGAAGTGGGGCAACAAATGCAGCTGCTGCCAATGGTGGTGGGATTACGATTGATTTGGGTACAGATGGTTCTGCGACCTTTACTTATAACTCTACCACTGATGAATTTTCATCAAACAAAGATATTAATGCAAATATAACTGGACAAGTTTCAGATATTAGCAATCACACCACTACTGATTTGGCGGAAGGTACAAATTTATATTATACTCAATCACGATTTGATACTGCGTTTTCAGCAAAGTCTACTACTGATTTAACAGAGGGTACAAATCTATATTATACAGATGCAAGAGTAGATGCGAATATTGCAGCAAAAACAACCGACAATATTGCAGAAGGGATAACAAATCTATATTATACTCAAGCACGATTTGATACCGCATTTGCCGCAAAAGATACAGATGGACTTACTGAAGGTTCTACAAATCTTTACTATACAGATGCAAGAGTAAATACTTGGGCGATTGCGAATCTTGCAAATGTTGCATTTTCTGGTTCGTATGCAGATTTATCAAACACACCTACAGACTTATCTGATTTTACTGATGCAACTGGACTTTTAGATATTGCTGCGATTACTGTTGGTGATGTTGCACCATCCAATCCAAATGATGGTGATTTGTGGTTTGATTCTACTGGATTAAAAACATTCATTTATTATAATGATGGAACTTCCTCGCAGTGGGTTGAGGCGGCAGGAGATGGTGGTGCATCTGTACAATCTTCTAGTACCGCCCCTAGCAGTCCTTCAGACGGCGACCTTTGGTTTAACGATAATAACCTTAAACTGTACATATATTACAATGACGGTTCCTCAGCACAATGGGTCGAGGCGTCAGGGGGTATTGCACAGGATACGGATGCAATCCCAGAAGGTAATAATAACCTTTACTACACTGATACAAGATTTGATACAAGATTCGCAACAAAAGACACGGACGATTTAGTAGAGGGTTCTACAAATCTTTATTATACGGATGCAAGAGTTGATGCAAGAATTGCGGCATCTTCATTAGGTTCTACGGACGACTTACCAGAAGGCTCTACAAATCTTTACTATACAGATGCTAGGGTTCAGGCTGTTAGTATAAACGAAATTGTTGAAGATATAACTCCAACACTTGGTGGTAACTTAAACGCTAATACATTTAATATTACTAATATTAGTGCAGATGGTTATAGTCTGCCAGTTGCAGATGGTACAAATCGCCAAGTTATTATGACAGATGGCAGCGGTACGTTATCGTTTGAAAATTTAGACACAATTCATACTGAAGTAACAAACCAAACTGGGTCAACTATTCTTAAAGGCACACCTGTTTATCAAACAGGAACAAGTGGCAATGCAATGACAATTGCACCAGCTGATGCAAGTAGTTCAACTACAATGCCAGCGGTTGGTGTTTTAGAACAAGATTTAGTATCAGGTGCTACTGGATTTGTTATCCATATGGGTAAAATTTCTGGAGTTGATACAAGTGCGTTCAACGAAGGAGACACAATTTATGTTGCAGTCGGTGGTGGTTACACAAATACCCCTCCAGTTGGTGAAAGTAATCTATTACAAAACTTAGGCCGTGTCACAAAAGTTCATGCATCCAACGGCGCCGGCGTTATTATGGGTGCAGGACGCACAAATGCTGTACCTAATCTAAATGACGGTAATATCTTTATTGGTGATTCAAACAATCAAGCAACTACTGCATCATTAAATACCTCTGTACAAAATTATCTATCGAATCTTTCTGGTAGTATCGTTCCAGATACAAATGTTACTTATGATTTGGGTAGCAATACAAATAGGTTCAAAGACATTTATTTGAGTGGAAGTTCTATCTATCTTGGAACTTTACAATTATCTGACAATAATGGGGCCCTTGAGGTAACTACAAGTGGCAGTACAGAAGCATTTGCAACAGAAACTTATGTTGACACTGCAGTTGCAAACTTAGTAGATTCTTCTCCAACTACATTAGATACACTAAACGAACTTGCAGCTGCCTTGGGAGATGATCCAAACTTTAGTACTACAATTACTAATTTGATTGGAACAAAACTTGCAACAGCAGATTTTAATACAACTGCTGATAGTTGGTTAACTGGTAAGACAACCACCGATTTAACTGAGGGAACAAATCTTTATTATACAGATGCTAGAGTTGACGCAAGAATTGCAATTCAAACAGGTGTTAATCTCTCACTTGCAAATAAAACTACTGATGATTTGTCTGAGGGTTCTACAAATCTTTATTATACTGATTCTAGAGTTGAAACATATCTTGAATCGAATGCAGCTGCAGACAGAATACAGTTAAGAACAAATAACGCATACTTTGGTGTCGGAACTGCGACTGGCTCAGCTGGTATGGCAATCAAAAATAATAGTGGCCAACCATTCTTCTATGGACAAAAATATTTACCAGCAAACAACGGACAGACTGACTTAGAACTAGAAGCTAACACTGGTGGTAAAATCAATGTAAATGCATTTAGAATTTATAATGTTGGAACGCCTTCTGACCCATCTGATGCGGCCACAAAATCCTATGTCGATTCTGCAATTGCAACAAAAGATCAATTATCAGAATTGTCTGGAACTACCGATGACATTTCCGAAGGTTCTACAAATCTTTATTACACTGATGCAAGAGTTGATGCTAGAATTACTGCATCCAATCCATATGATTCTTCTGATTTTGATACAGACTTTTCTGGAAAGTCTACTACAGATTTAACTGAAGGTACAAATCTTTACTATACAGACGCTAGGGCGGACGCTAGAGTTGCTGCTGCAAATATTGGAGTATTGAATGATGTAAATACAACTGGAATTGCGACTGGAGATTTCCTTCTGTATGATGGTAGTGAATTTCTACCAGTCGATTTTGCAACTGAAGTAAACACATATGCAGATACTCGTATTAATACTGCAAGTATACAAGACTTATCGGATGTAGATGCAGTTGATACACCAGCAAGTGGAGATGTTTTATTATATGACGCTGGAAATAGTAATTTTGGATTTATTAATCTTGGTAATGAAATTAATTCATATTTTGACACACGGTTTGCAACAAAAGACACAGACGATTTAACGGAAGGTAATACCAACCTTTACTATACTGATGCAAGAGTTGCCTCTTATTTGTCTGGTACAGGATATGCTACAACTTCATATGTCACAGCACAAATTGCAAGTATTTCTTCAGATTTAGATGATGAAGTATATGACAGAGAACAGGCAGATTTAAATTTACAAAGTCAAATAGATTCACTGACAACAAATATTGGTGCCTTAGTTCTTGATGACCTTAGTGATGTGGATACGACTACAACTGCACCAACCAATGGACAAACTCTCATATTCAATGGTACAACTTTTGTACCAGGCACTATTTCGGGTTATACAAGTACAGATTTTGATACGGACTTTGGAACGAAATCCACAACTGACCTTTCTGAAGGTACAAATCTTTACTATACTGATGCAAGAGTTAGAACTCACATCCAAGGCGCCGACCTTGATATGGGTTCGAATAAGATCTTATTTTCTAATGTTTATGCAAATACTGGTGATTTGCCAAGTGCTTCATCTTACCACGGCATGTTTGCACATGTACACGGTACAGGAAAGGCATATTATGCCCATAATGGACAGTGGGTAGAACTTGCAAATGTATCTGAACTACCAACTAATACTGATGATGTTTCAGAAGGTTCTACAAATCTTTATTACACTGATGCAAGAGTTGATGCTAGAATTACTGCATCTAATCCATATGACTCTTCTGACTTTGATACGGACTTTGGAACGAAATCCACAACTGTCCTTTCTGAAGGTACAAATCTTTACTATACAGACGCAAGAGTTCAATCATATTTAACCGCACAAGGAATTGCGACAGAAACACTGACTTCACTTGGAATTGCAGGAAATGTTCTGACATATACAGATGAAGATGGTAATACAACAAATATTGATTTATCTCTCTACTTGGATGATACAAATCTTGCAAGATTAGTAAGTGGTACATTAAATGGAACTACTGGTATTGCAACATTCACTAGAGATGATGCAACAACATTTACTATTGATTTTAGTCCTCTATTTGATGATACAAATCTTTCAAGAATTAATAGTGCAACATTTACAAATGGAACATTAACTCTTACTAGAGATGATGCATCCACCGCTGCAACTGTAAGTCTGGATGGAAGATATCTTCAAGATCTATCTGGCCTAACTACAGATAATCTTTCGGAAGGTTCTACAAATCTTTATTATACTCAGACAAGATTTAATTCTGCATTTGCTGGCAAAACAACTACAGATTTAACTGAAGGTACAAATCTATATTACACTGATGCAAGAGTTGATGCAAGAATCGCAGCTGCGAATATTGTTTCTGGTTCTTCTATTGATGACCTTTCTGATGTAGATACTTCAACCACAACACCAACGGATGGGCAGGCACTTGTTTGGGATAATACGAATAGTAAGTGGGTGCCTGGTGCGGCCGCCAGTGGTTCTTCTATTGATGTTTCCGATATTGCGCCTTCAAATCCAAGTGACGGAGATTTATGGTTTGATTCTTCAGAACTAAAAACTTATATTTACTACAATGATGGAACTTCATCACAATGGGTCGAAGCTGCAGGAAATGTTGCATCTAGTGTGCATCTTTCAGATGCAGCACCAAGTACTCCATCTGAGGGTGACTTGTGGTTTAATAGTAGTAATCTCAGACTTTATGTTTACTATAATGATGGTTCGTCCTCTCAGTGGATTGAAGCTTCTGGTTCTGTAAATTCTGCAGGACAAACTTCTCTTGATGACTTAACGGATGTAGATACAACCACAACTGCACCTACAAATGGACAAACTCTTGTATTTAATGGCACAAATTTTGTGCCTGGCACCATTTCTGGTTATGCAACATCAGACTTCAACACAGATTTTGCAACAAAAGATACGGACGATTTAACTGAAGGTTCTACAAATCTATACTACACAGATTCCAGAGTTCAAACAAAACTTGGTGATGTTTCTGGACATATTATTCCCGATACAGATGTAACATATGACTTGGGTAGTTCAACTCATAAATTTAGAGATTTGTATCTAAGTGGAAATAGTATTACTCTTGGTGGTATTGTTATCACTGAACATTCTGGTGCTCTTCAAGTACATACAACTGGTGGTGGAGCTGCACAACCATTTGCAACTGTTTCATATGTAGATACTGAACTTGCAAACTTGGTGAGTTCTGCACCAACAACATTAGATACTCTTAATGAACTTGCTGCGGCTCTTGGTGATGATCCAAACTTTGCAACTACAATTACCAACTTGATTGGAACTAAACTTGCAATTACTGATTTTAATACAACTGCCGATTCTTGGTTAACGACAAAATCTACAACTGACCTTTCTGAAGGAACAAATCTTTACTATACAGACGCAAGGGTTCGCTCACATGTTGAAGGACAAGATTTAGATTTAGGAACTAATAAAGTTCTGTTCTCTAATGTGTATGCAACTATTGGAGATTTACCTTCAGCTGCATCTTACCATGGAATGTTTGCACATGTCCATGCAACTGGTAAGGCATATTATGCCCACGGTGGTTCATGGATTGAACTTGCAAATGTATCAGAAGTATTTGATGGAACTTGGGCATCTCTCACTGGAACCCCAACAACTATCGCTGGTTATGGTATTACAGATGCATTTGACGGAGACTATAATAGTTTAACAAATAAACCATCCGTACCGTCTGCGTTAGACGATTTAACGGATGTAGATTTAACAACAACATCACCCACAGATGGACAGGCACTTATTTGGGATAGCGTAAATTCTGTTTGGAAGCCGGGTAATGTTGCTTCTGGCGGTGGAGGTGGAGCTTCCGTTTCTGTATCCGACACCGCACCTTCTTCTCCTTCTGTTGGCGACCTTTGGTTCAACTCCGCAAACACAAAGATGTATGTGTACTTCAATGATGGAACATCGTCACAGTGGATTCAATCAAACCCATCAGGTGCGACTTCACCAATTATTTCATCTGACACTGCACCTACAAATCCTGTTGTAAACAGTCTTTGGTTTGATTCATCAGATGGTTCATTATATTTCCGCTATGATGATGGTTCATCAGAACAGTGGGTCAATCTTATTGGTGCCTCCTTATCTGGGGGTGGCGGAGGCGCCTCAGTAACAGTATCTGATACTGCACCAACATCACCAAGTGCTGGTGATATGTGGTTTGATAGTCAGTATGCTACTCTTCTTATTTATTACAACGATGGCACCAATTCTCAGTGGGTCAGTGTTTCTGGAGAAAATAATTCAACATCTACGCCACAATGGCAAGAACAATCTGCAGATTATACTGCAAGTGCTGGTGATAAACTGTTTGTTGATTGTAGTTCTAGTGCGGTTATTGTTACACTTCCATCTTCACCAACACAAGGAGATGAAATTAGAATAATTGATGCGACAGGTAATGCCTCTATAAATAATATAACCATAAATAGGAATGGAAGCAATATTCAAGGTACTGCAGATAATCTAATAATAGAAACGGATAGGGCCGCATTTGGGTTAGTTTATTATAACACAACTCAAGGTTGGTTACTAATGGAGAGATAATAAATGGCTGTAAATTTTCCAGATAGTCCCTCAAATGGTGACAACTTTACCGCAAATGGAATTGTATATATTTACAATTCTACAAAAGGTGTATGGGCAAAACAATCTACAACCGCACCACCAGTTGTTAATGGGCATGTTTTACCAAATGCAAATGAAGTTTATGATTTAGGAAGTACAACACAAAGATTCCGTGATATTTATTTGAGTGGCAACACTATCTATTTGGGCGATACTGCCTTGTCTGTGGATGAAAATGGAGTTTTAGGGTTGCCGGCTGGAACTGTTATTGACGGCACGACAATTCCAAGTGCAGTAGAAGAATTATCTGACATCGATGTAACAATATCAGATGAAATATTTACATTAAATGTAGATGCACCAGATGCAGGCGCTGGTATGCATTGGAAGTGGACTTGGGAAGCTGGATCAGTTGCATATAGTAGACTTAAGATAACTAATTTAGTTCAATCAAATGTTCCATTATATAATCAGGGAACTTATACAGTCAATAACTTTGCAGCACATGAACTTCATGGTTCGATGACTCAAACTCATAAAATATATTTAAAATGGATAGAAGGTGCAGGAATCGATAATCTAGTTTCATGGGCAACAATTACAGACAGTGTGACAGGAGTTACCAATCCAAACATAAATGGTGGAAATGCAACAGAAGTACAAAGACTTGTCATAAATGTTCCATCTACAATCACACTACCAACTTTAAATACACCTAGTGTATCATATAATGTTTCTTTTGTATCATCAGGTGCATATACATTCATGGGCTCTGCCCATGGGGATAACCCAGATATTGGCCCCTTCTATCGTGGTGGTACATATACTTTTAATTTAGACTCATCACTTTCTGGTCATCCATTTTATTTAACCACAGACGATGGTACTAATTATTCTGCAGGAAATTATGTCGATGAATACACTTCTGGCGTAACAGGTTCGAGAAATGAAAGTGGAACTTTGGTATTTACCGTTCCAAATGATGCACCAGATACATTATATTATCAGTGTGGTAATCATAATCCTATGAGGGGTATGATTACAATTAAAGACTTGGCAGTAGAAACAAATGTAGATGGTAATTATGTTTTATATTTCCAACACGATCAAGACGGACACACAACTCCAGTTGAAATACGACCTAAAAGAACTCTTGCAGATATTGATAATGTATGTTTAGTTTATGATGGTTCTTCTGGAAAATTTAAAGTGCAGGACATGGGAGAATACCTAGATTCTACTTCTCAGTTTCAATCAAAGATTGCGAACCTAGTAAATACTGAAACTGCAGACAAACCAACAACTGCACAAGTAACAGATAAGATTAAAGATGAAACTGTATTTAATATTAACATGCATCAAGGCGGAGATTTACAAGTAATCACTGGTACAAAAAGGTGGTATGCTCCTTTTGATTTACAGATATCAGGTATTTCAGCAAATCTTGGAACCGCTGCAGATAATATTGTAGGTATAGATGTAAAGAATAACGGAGTTTCTGTAAAAACTGTTTCATTTTCTCCAAATACCACAACAACAAATATTGTTGCCCCATTTTTTACAATGAATGCTGGGGATTATTTAACAGTTGATATTACGAGTATTGGAACTAACTCTGTTGGCCAAGACCTCTATCTGCAGTTTACATATAAAAAAGTATAAATAGAAGTAAAAACATAATAGGAGATAACAATGGACTTTACAATTGATAAAGTTACCACTGATGAGGACGGTAACGAAATCACAGTAACAGAAAACTACACAGCAGACCTTGATGGCCAACATGCAAGTGTTTCAAAAGTAGTAGATGGTGAGGCCATCAAAATTGCAGACCAACCATGGAATCCACTTGGTGACGGTTCAAGAGCGTCTTGGGCGACAGTTGACGAAGTTGTGACTTGGTTTAAAGAAAACTTTTAAGGAGCGGAGAAAATGGCAGAGATTAAACAGGCAAGTAAAAGAAATGTGTGTTCAGTGTTCGAAGACATTAATCCAAACACAAACACCATTTATTTAGAATCAGAAGGACATAATAAATCAACCCTTGCTCCTATCTTCAATGGTTCTATGTATATGTACACGGGCCAAGCAAAAGATTCTTTGTGGGGCCAAAACATTTATAGAAACGATGATAATGCCTACCAACAACGCAGTGGTGATGGTGCATCGACAATGGCGCTTGGTAAAGAAGTTGCGTATTGCAATCAAGAAGATAACACAGTAGGAAACCACAGAGTAACGAATATTCCATTTTTTCAATATTTGAGTATGGAAGAGTCCAGAAGAGGAACTGGTATGCAGAGAATTACTGCAGATGATGGCACAGACCTCTATGTTTGGCAAAACCGTCCGATGTTTTATAATTGGTATCGTCAAATTTCTTGGTTAAATCCAACAAGAGAATTATATGAAGCATCACCATCTACTTCTTGGGGATATGACGGGCAGGGTTCGTCTGGTGAAATTACCGTCCCAACAATGGCAACTGAAGAAGAAGTAGGTACAAAATGGGTTTCTAATATCTGCCAACAGGTTAGACACGATTCGGGTTGTGCCAGACCTCACATGGGATTGGGAAGAAACTATATGTTAGACTATAGTGATACTAACGATACTTGGAATACTACCATGAGAGCTCCGTATAGTGTTCAATATATCGGTATGTCTACTGTAGATGGTAAACCAATTTACTTGTATAATAATCAAGACAACGATCACGATCAGTATATCACAAAACACAATGTGAGTGCGAATACAACTACTGATTTGCATAGATTTAATACTGCCCCAACAGCTGCAGGAACTAACTATGGTGGTACAAGAGCAACAACAACAATTGGTAGACATGTAAAATGGGCATCCCACACATTTGATGACCCAACAAGCTCTGGAAACAAGTGCTTTTATGTTCCATATCTTGATGCAAACTTAAATTATCATCCATTCTGGTATCAGTGGGATAAATCTACAGATACATTCACCAACAATTCTGATATTACAATTACTGGTGATGCAAGTTCTACTCACTTTAATAACCACACAGGTGGACAGGGCGATTCGTCTGATATGAGTGCGTATTTCTATAATGAAACTTTTGTTTCTTCTGGAAATAGATATCTATCACTTTTCCCAATTCACGGTTTCTATCAATGTCACGATAATACACCAACTGCAAGAACTGTTGTAACATATCAAGTGGATGCGGCAGATCCAAAACAATTGACGCATCACTCTACAGTGACAATTCCAGCAACACCAAGAAATATGGTGTTCTTAAATGATTCTAGAACAATGTTTGGTGTGATTGGCGAGAATGCAATTTATATCTTCAACTGGAATAATGTTGATGGATGGGTTTTGACTACAACATATGCTGGCAAATTCACATCACTGGGTAGAGATACAACCGATAGAATTTGGGCAACTGAAGTTGGTTCGTTCAACAGTTATGCATCAATGCACATCATTACTCCTTCTATTCCAGTTAAAATTAGTATTACCCCTGCTGCAACCAACTATAATTACGCAGGAAGTGATATTAACACAACCGTTGCAATAAGTGCATATAATGCATCTGGAGATAGAATTGCAGTTGATGTTGCATTAACAATTGATGGTTCTACTATGAACTTTGGTGGTGGTTCAACATCTACAACAGTAACAACATCTACAACTGCAGATGTATCTCAGGCAGTAGTAATTACTGGTGCAGGATTGAGTGATATTGTAGCAAGTGTTTCGATTTAACTACTAAGGTGAACCAATGGGTGCAATTAGTATTAGGTCACAAGGTGGAGACACACAAGGTATCGGAGTACATTTTGGTAAATTCAACCTAAATGTCTCTGATACTAGTGATACATGGTCTTCCTTGCCAACAGATAAATATGTAGGTGACCCAGAAAATCAATCGATAACAACTATCAATGTTTCAAGAAGTAATCCAAACCATTCGGTTGTTCTTGAAACATTACCTTTATTGGTAGAAACTGATTCCGCACCCTTTGAAACGCCAAATACACATACCTTTGGACTTGGATATTACACAATTAATTCTACTGGTGGAGATCAACAAGTTTCGTCAACTGATACTTTAAGTGTTGCAAACTGTGGAATTACATTGTCTTCAAGTTGGGCTCAACCACTTGGAATTGCAGTGAACGGATTGCAGTTGTATATTCCAGTAAATGGGTGGACTACATATAATAATCTACAGAATACTCAATCAAATATTGGAGTTGATTTACAAGGACTTGTCGCAACTCAAGAAATTAATACCAGTGATGCAATTGATATTACTTTTGCATTTACAACAACCGTTTATATGATAAGGCAGACAAACTGGAACGCAGTTGATACAACTGGTTGGACAAGTATTGGTAATGCTGGAAATATTCTTCAAGATAGTTCATCAGACGAAGCTGTTTATGAAAGAACATTTACAGCAGGAACATATACCTTCGATAACAACTCTGCAATGTATATGTTTGATCCAGATAGAACAACAACTGTCCCAACGGCAGGATTGATGGTGGAAGAATATGAAGAGTCTACTACATTCAATCATAATTCAAACATTAAAGTTGGAGATATAATCTCTACTAATGTTATAACTGTATCAAAAGAAATTTTACCAAATACTTTACCAACAGAAAGATTGACATTAAAAACTATAGACGAACAAAGCCGCCTAGTTTATTTTGACCAAATAAGTATCACATCAAGAAAAGATCTTATTTCTAACTTACCAGACGATGGATTCTTTAATACAGAAAAAAGAATTTCAGTAGGAAGTTTCAGTAATTTAACTCCTTACGATTTAAACGAATTGAACAAGTTACAATCTGGGTCTAGAAGTCACACCAGCGCAAGAATTATTGACAGTACTGGAGCCGAAGGTGAAGGCGGCGGTGGTGGCGGAACAGTCACAGAAATTCAAACATGGTACTAAGGAGATGATAAATGGCTATCAACTTTCCTACATCTCCCTCTGACGGTGATACTCATGTTGTAGGTTCTAAAACATGGACATATAATTCTACGAAAGGTGCATGGGTTGCATCTGTAGAAACTGTCCCTGCAGTTTTAGGTTCGATAACTTCTCATATAATTCCAGATGGAAATGCTCTATATGATCTAGGAGAAGCAGAAAATAAGTTTAGAGATTTATATCTTTCATCTGCAACTCTTTATCTTGGTGATGATAGTGTTTCAATCGTGGATGGTAAATTTACCAGTTCCGCAGCAATATCTTCTCCAGATTTTGACCCTTCTCTCGTTCCAGAAAATATGGAACTTGTAGCAAATGCAAACGAAGCCGGACATGGAATGAACTGGTTTTGGAGTTGGGGGGAAACGCTTCTTTATGGAAGAGGTGCAATTTCAAATTCAAGCACAGAAACAGAGGTTCCTTTGTATAGAGAAGGAACATATACTTTTGTAAACTTTGCATACACTCAATATGGAGAGATGACACAAGCACACTCTGGATATCTTAAATCAATTTTAGGGGCAGGAACTGATAATTTAATTCCTGGCGTAACAACAACAATCGAAAATAGATTCAATTCTGTAACTAATACCAATACTGAAGTTCAAAAACATGTTTGGACAATTCCAAAAGATTTTTCTGCCTCAGATATTACATTGACTGCACCATCAATTAGTATGAATGTTACAATCGATAATGGTGCATATGATATTAATTTGACAATGGGGACTGATATAGAAGCAATGTATCGTGGTGGGACATACACATTTAATTTAGATGTTACAGGACATCCGTTCTATTTAACCACAGACGATGGAACAAATTGGACACAAGGTGGTTATGTCGGAGAATATACAAACGGAGTTACTGGTTCTAGAACAGAGGTCGGAACTCTTACATTTACAGTACCAGTAGATGCGCCTGATACATTATATTATCAATGTGCAAATCATAGTGGAATGAAAGGTACAATTCATATTAAAGATTTAGAAGTTGATGTATTGAATGATGCAGACAATTCTATTAGAGTTTACTTTCAACATACTCAATTTGGACATAAAACATCATTTTTAATCAAAGACAAACCAGCAATACCAACTACTGCATGTTTGATGTATAACGGTACTAAATTCGTACCAACACACATGAATGATTATATTGATGGTTCTTCTGAAGTAATAAACAAGATTGCAAACATTGCCCAAGAAAATGTTAGTGGTTTTTCTGGAGACTATAATGATTTAACAAATCAACCAACACTAGCAACTGTTGCTGCGAGTGGTTCATATAACGATCTTTCAGATTCGCCAACAATTCCAACTGATATTAATGAACTTTCAGATGGTTCTGGGTTATTAACTGGCGGCGGCGTTGGTCTTGGAGTTGTAAGTTTAGTGCAGGAAGGAACTCTTGCAGTTACAACTGGTGCGAAAAGATGGTATGCTCCTAGAAATATAGTAGTAAATAAAATTATTGCAAGAGTTGACACAGCGTCATCTGGTGCAAATATAAATATAACAATAAATAAAGTTTCTGGTGGAACAACCACAACAAAAACAATGAGTATTGCAGCGGGAGCAGTAAAGTCGGAAGACACATCTCCAAATTTATCGTTGAGTGCAGATGATTATTTAACTGTGGATATCACTCAAATTGGTTCTGGTGACGCTGGAGAAAATTTAAGATTAACATTTACATATTCATAATTGGAGAAAACAATGGCATTAACAGACGAAAATTTAATTGCATCATATAGAAAAAAATATGCAATTGATTCTGATGTTGTTACCCTTACAGTGTATAGAGCTTCCGGCGCAACAGCAGAACAAATACAAAAAGATTATATCAGTGACGATGAAGAAGTTTTAATTTGGGGAACCTCATTAGGCGGCGGAGTTGAAGAAATTGTGGTTGGAGAGACTCACACACTTAAAGATGTTGATGGTGTTTGGACAGAATATACAGGAGAGGAAGTGTAATGTACGCAAAATTAGTATCTAGTGGTGTTTCTGGAGGAACAGCAACAGTTGCAGCACTAAACAATCTTAGAGGCGTAATGGCGGGAACGATTACATCTACATCTCAATTAAACGCAAGTGGACACAATCAAGGATTGAGTTATATTGGTGGAACGAGGCCAACAACTGGAATTTATACAGTTAATACAACTTCGACATCTACTTCATATGATGGTAGTGGTAGTTTTTATTTTGACAAGTATCATTATGCAAAGGGACAATCGGCGGGATATACTCCCTTTAGAAGAATTTATTTTTACACCGACAGAGATTATAGTTGGAGAATGAATATGTATGACTCCGCTGGTGGTAATGGTGTTCCTACATCGAACAGTTCTCATTTTTGGGGGGATTACACTAGCACCACATATCGTTATGGGCAAATTCCAGGCTATGAGCAGCAAGACCCTGTTACATGGAAAGAAATGCATCTTATAATGAATGATACAACATTTGCATTTCAATTGATTACTACTGGTACTGACACTCAGGCTGATTACGGAACATATGTTTTTTGTGACCTTGAATATAGTTCAACTATTGATGATTATGGATATTCTGGAAATACAAGATATTGTCCAACCATTATGGGATGGTGGGCATGGATGAATTGTATGGAAAGAGCGGATGGACTTAGTTCTGCTGGAGAAAATAACGCACATCACGCAATTCAAAATATTCAATTTATGGATCAGTTTGGTACTTATAGAAATTCCGAAAGAAGTGACCAAGGAAACGAACATTATGGGTATCACGCAGCATCTCACACCAACCGTCCAATGATAGAACCACAATGTAGAAATAGAGTTTATCAAATTCCACAAGCAAACGGCAATTTTGTTCATCAATTAGTTCCAGTGACTTATAAAGGACACATGGATGATGCTGATAATTTTGGCGATCCAAGAAGAGGTAGATTAATGAACTGGTATCGAACAACAGATAGTGCTGGATTTAGTGGTGATATTCTTACTGAAGGTACAACTCAATATAGAATTTTCAGAGTTCATAAAACTGGAGATGAGAGTATGATCAATGCGAATATCAACGCATGTTATGCATTTCCAGAAGACAATGTTCCATTTGGTGGGTGATAAATGGCAGATGCAGTTTTAGTTGGAGTACATTCTTTAAAAACAGCGGATAGGGTGAGAACAGCAGTTGTTCATAGTTTTCAACTTAAAACTGCAGATAAAACAAGAAGTGCAGTGAATGTAACATTCGATCCAGTAATTATTCAAAACCTTTATGGTGGGGGTGGTTCTTCTGGGCCAACTGACCCACAATCATGGACGGATAGTTAAATGACGAATTACTCAAGTATAAGATATGCAAGTAGTGGTGCCACTGGTAGTGGTACCACTGTCTATGCAGATATGAATGCATTGATTGCAGCAACAGGAACTGACGGGGCTCAGGCGTTTGTACAATCAAACAACAACATCTATGTGTATGCTGGAACTGGTTGGTATAAAATTGCTACAGTCCAAAATGACTCACCAAGCGCAATTACTGGTGTTAACGGTTCTTATTCACTTGCTATAGATGGAACACCTACAGTTATTACTGCTGTTTCTACAGACCCTGAAGGATTCCCTCTGACATGGACATACTCAACCAGTGGACTTGGAAGTATTGCTGCAATAAGTCAAGAAGATAATGTATTCACGATTACACCTAGTACTGATGATACCAATTTCGGAACATTCACTCTCACAATTAATGCAACTGATGGTGTGAATGGGGCGGTTAGTACAAACACATCTATAACTCTGCAATTTTATATTTTAAACAGCAATTACACAACTTTACTAGCAACAGCAGTTGATATATCAGACAATAGTAGTTTTACAGATTCTTCAACAAATGCATTAACACTTTCGCCTATAAATGCACCTACATCAAGTTCATTTAGTCCTTACCGCTCTGGCGGATATTCTACTTATTTTGATGGGGCAGGGGATTATATAAGATATACAGATGCCTCTTTAGCTGAAGGCACAGATGATTTTACGGTAGAATTTTGGGTTAGAAGAGACGGAGCTCAATCTCTAAATGATACAATAGTGGGACATGATACTACTCCTGGCTGGCAAATTTGTTTTAATAGTGACGGAAGCACTATTCGATGGATGACTAATGCAACTGACGCTTCAAGAGTTTTACCCGCCTCCTTGAATGATCAACAATGGCATCACATAGTTTATCAAAGATCATCTGGAACTTTGCAAGGGTTTTTAGATGGAGTATCTTTAGGAACTGCATCTGTGAGTACTAATTTTACTAATGACAAAATCGAAATTGGCGTAAATAGAGGAGGTACGGCGTATTTCACAGGCAATGTTCGTGATGTCCGTATTATAAAAGGCACAGCTTTTTATTCTTCATCAGGTTTTGATGTTCCTACAGAACCTTTAACGGCTGTATCAGGCACAGGATATTCGACAACATTACTTTCGTGTCATTTGCCGTACATAACAGACGGAGGAGCGAATTCTCTAACGCCAACGGTAAACGGCAACACCTCAACAAAACCATTCACTCCCTATGACAACTTAGAATACTCAGCAGCCGATCACGGTGGTTCAATTTATTTTGATACCAGTGGTTCTACTGGAACAAGTGGTGGATCGGGACAATATGTTCAAAGTGCATTATCCTCTGAACTAACACTTGATACTAACGATTTTACTATAGATTGTTGGGTATATGGTATTAGTAAAGCCCGTAATTATCCAAGAGTATTACAAATTGGCCCACAGAACACTCCGTGGGGATCAAGTCAATTGGCGATATTATATAAACACAATGATGATAATGATTCTATATGTTTAGCAATGAATGGCATTGGGGGCAATGCAATGCTAATTGCTAGTGGCCCAATAAATGATAATCAATGGTATCATGTAGCCGTTACTAGATCAGGAAGTACATTTACTATGTATATCAATGGTGAATCTGTCGGAACATACACAAGTACAGGAAGCGCAACAGGAACTGGGGATAAAGCAATTTTAATTGGCAGTAGTAGTGCTGGTGATAGTGACTTTAATGGGTATATTTCTGATTTGCGTGTTTTAAATGGTACAGTTGTATATACAGGAAACTTTACACCACCAACGGAACCAGTTAGTTCTTCGGCCGCAGCGGTTCATGTAGTTGGAACAGATGCATCTATCATAGATAAAGCACAAACCAGTAATTTACAGCTTGTTGGAAACACTACTGGTTCAACGACTCAGGTTAAGTTTGCAGATACTAAGTCAATGTATTTTGATGGAACAGGTGATTATGTATATATTGATGCAGATGTTGCAAACTTTGGAACTGGAGACTTTACTATCGAAATGTGGTTGTACCCAACAGAAAGCGATAATGGTATATTTAGAAAAACTACATCTACAGGTAGTTCGAGTCCTCCTTCTTTATCTGTATATGTAGTAGGAACTACTCCTTTAGTTGGAGTAAATTCAGGAACAGCAGATGGAAGCTGGATAACAGCTTCAAGTAGTTTTAGTAACAACGCCTGGAATCATTTTGCAATTACAAGAAATAGCGGAACAGTAACAATTTGGATAAATGGAAATTCCTCGGGATCAGCAACAAGAACTGCAGATGTAGATAATAATATTACATTCCGTTTAGGAGAGTGGCGTAATAGTTCTGAGAACTATAAAGGATATATTCAAGATTTTCGCCTTACCAAAGGTCTAGCAAGATACACCGCAAACTTTACACCACCCACAGAACCACTAAAAGGTTAATAACGGATTATAAATAATTCATAAAAGAGGAACAACATGGCAGTAAATTTTCCAGACAATCCATCTAATGGTGATAGTTTTACTTCCAATGGAATTGTATATGTTTACAATTCCACCACTACTGCATGGCAAAAATCTTATACATCCGTGCCACCTGTTGTTACTGGACATGTTTTACCAGATGCAAACGAGACATACGATTTAGGTTCTACAACACAAAGATTTCGTGATTTATATCTAAGTGGAAACTCTATTACAATCGGTGATCTTGTTATTTCCGATAATAATGGAGTTTTTGAGGTAACACCATCGGGTGGTTCTGCAGTTTCATTTGCAACTCAGGCAGATATTAATACCGCAATTTCTAATTTAGTAGACACTGCGCCAGGCACATTAGATACTCTTAACGAACTTGCGGCTGCGATTGGAGATGACGCAAACTTCGCAACAAATATCACCGCATCACTTGCAAATAAACTAGAAGCGTCAGACCTTGCAGGATATGTAACGCAGACTGGTACAGAGACTCTTTCAAATAAAACTCTTGCTGCAACAACATTAGCGGGACACATAATTCCAAACACAGATTCTGCATATGATCTGGGTTCTGCAACAAACAGATTTCGTGATTTATATTTGAGTGGTAATACTCTTTATATTGGTGATGTAGAAATTTCCGTAAATAATGAAGGACTTTTACAACTCCCTTCTGGGTCATTGATTGATGATGCAGTTGTTCCTACTGAAATCGGACAGATGACAAATGTTAGACTGGAACCCAATCCAGAAGTACTAGAGATGGCGGTAGATGCACCGGCAGCTGGTCATAGTACTCCATGGTTATGGACATGGAAATCGGGCGCTCTACCATATGCAAGATCGACTATTACAAATCAAGTTCAATCAGATGTTCCAATTTACATTGCAGGCACATATACTCTATTTAACTTTGCGGCACATGAACTTCATGGTACGATGACTCAAACTCATAAAATTTATCTTAAGTGGATTGAAGGTGCAGGCACAGACAATTTAGTATCGTGGGCAACATCAACTTTAAATGTTCAAAATATTACATTTGAAGGTGTTAATGGAGATAATGCAACAGAAGTTCAAAGATTAAACATTAGTGTTCCATCTACAATCACATTACCAACTTTAGTTGCACCTAATGTATCATATAATGTTTCTTTTGTATCATCAGGTGCATATACATTCATGGGTTCTGCACACGGAGATAATCCAGATATTGGCCCTCTTTATAGGGGTGGTACATATACATTTAATTTAGACTCATCGCTTTCTGGTCATCCATTTTATTTAACACAAGATGATGGAACAAACTGGGCCCAAGGACAGTATATTGATGAATATACTAACGGAGTTACTGGTTCTAGAAATGAAAGTGGAACTTTGGTATTTACTGTTCCAAATGATGCACCAGATGTTTTGTATTATCAGTGTGGCAATCACAATCCTATGAGAGGCATGTTGACTATCAAAAATCTTGAAGTAGAAACTAATGATGCCGGCAATTATGTTGTGTATTTCCAACACGATCAAGAACAACATTTTACACCAGTAGAAATTAGACCTAGACCTTCAATTGCAGGACAGTCGTGTTTAGTTTACGATTCTTCTCTATCTGAATTTGTTCCACAAGATATGGGCGATTATATTACGAAAACTCCAGTAATACAAGAAAGAATTGGAGAACTTGCGGAAGATAAAATTGTAGAAAAAGTAAATGATGATACTGTCACAAATCTTACAAAAGTAAAAGAACAAACTACATTTATTACAAATCTCAATCAACAAGGTGAGTTGCAATTAGTAACTGGAACCGCACGATGGTATGCTCCCTTTGATCTATTAGTAACTGGTATTAATACAAAGGTTTCATCTTCTGCAGATTCTAATATATCAATTGAAATTAAGAAAAACGGTTCTACTGTTAAATCCAACTCGATTTTGGCGGGACAATTTTCTAGTGTTGTTTCTGCACCAGAGTTTCCTATGGTGGAAGGCGATTACATAACAGTAGACGTAACATCTATTGGAACAACGAATAAAGGTGAAGATTTAGTTGTTCAATTTAAATATAGACAAACATAAACAATTTATAAATAGTAGAAAAATTTTAAAAAAATTAGGAGATAAAAATGAATGTATCTATCATAAAAGATATTGTTTCTATTGATGAAAACGGAGATGAAGTTACAACACAAGTGGCCACGGAATATGTGGTGGCATTAGATGATGGAGTTTTTACTGCAACAAATTCTGACGGCGATTTAGAAGTAAGTCAACCATGGAAATTTAATCCTGACGGCTCCAGAGCAGATTGGTCCAATATAGATGAAGCAGTTGCATGGTTCAAAGAAATTAAAGATCACACAGGAGAATAAGAAATGGCAAAAGTATGGGATTACCAAGGAAGATCAAATTATCCAGTCGTTATTGAAGACCCAAGGGCGGGAAATGATGGTTTCTGGCTTGATGGAATGAAACACGATAAAACTAGTTTGACTCCACAATTTAACAGATATATCAACTATCAAGATTCGACATCAACTGCATGGGAAACTAAACATAATAATAATATGTCCTCATCGGGTGGACAAGTAGGGCAGAGTCTTGCATTATCTAAATTACAAACAGGAATGTCAATTCCTAGTGACAATACACAAAACCATGAGAATTATATAGATCCAGCGCCATGGATCGATATGTCCCAATCAGGGGCCAGTGGTGAGGGCGGCCACACTGGTGGAGCAATGCGTGTTTTAACTAATAACGACCAGTCAATAAAAGCAGTAACCCATGTTTGGGAAAGTGGTTCGACTGCTTACAACGCATCTTGGCAAGAAATAGAAGACAGTGTTGATTTAGATAATTCAATACCAAATGCAAGGGGAAATAGTTGGTCGGACGATTACAGTAAACGTTATCACTATTGGGGAAAGTCATATGGTAATAACAATTATCAACCAGCACTTTCCAGAATGGATAACGGTTCAAGTAATGAAAACGACCCACACTTTCAACTTAAAGTTGGTTATAGTCAATGGCCATCCAACTGGGCATCACAGTATTCCAGAGATGTTACCTCTATGGGTACACATTACACTGTGCAGTTTTTAGGCGAATCTGTTGATGGTGGACTTTTATTTGCTGGAAATTATGCGGGCACTGGTGCTTCTGGTTCTTATGTGAGAATATCTAAAGAAGTTTGGACTTCTAGTCAGAATCCAACAGGAACACAGATGTTTTATTACAGTGATGTGCCACCGGCTGCTG
>Ga0213864_10000002_pt1 | contig 165389 bp, 164 predicted proteins | sample PICome_5_FD_160078 | JGI IMG/M metagenome (GOLD analysis project Ga0213864, IMG submission 160078) | Coastal seawater microbial communities near Pivers Island, North Carolina, United States - PICO247 | ecosystem: Environmental > Aquatic > Marine > Coastal | place: USA: North Carolina... | reverse complement strand
ATACGCGGCGAAAATTTCATCATAGCTTCAGTCAACTGACTATTTGGCAGCGTATCAGCTAAAATGAATGACATGCCCGATACAGCCGTTACGGTGTCCATTGCCAGAAAAGTCAGAAAAGGCGCCGAGAAACAATACGAAGACTGGCTTCACCGCATTACAGAAGTCGCTGTTGATTTCCCCGGCCATCAAGGCGTACACATACTCAAACCATCAGAAAAAACCGGAGGCGAGTATGTGCTCATTGTCGGATTTAACTCCTATGCTCATCAAAAAATGTGGGAAGAATCTGAGCAAAGGCAACAATTTATAGATGAGCTCGATAAAAAAAACTTAATAGAAGGTGACACCAAAATCAAAAAAGTTTCCGGCCTTGAGTTTTGGTTTACACTTCCTGAAATACCCAGCAACGCCGTACCTAACCAGCACAAAATGGCCCTTGTGCTCATGGTCGTTGTTTTTTCCCTCTTATCCCTCATCAACCTCTTGCTTGGCACATCGTTATCAGCTTTACCCGCCCCATTAAAGCTCGCCATTATGGTTATCGGGCAAGTGCTGCTGATGACCTATTTAGTCATGCCAGTCGTAACACGGTTACTAAAAAACTGGCTGTATCGATAAGCCCAAAACAATAAAACTACTTTTCCTGATGTTGCTGCAAATCAGTACGTATCCATTCTGCCATTTTAGTGGCTCTGGCAAGCCAACTATCCGCGTGATCCTTTGGCAAGTGCTCATACAAATGACCAGAAAATAAAACCAACCAATCATCAATCAATTCCGGCGGAATGTTTAAATAACGATGCACTGCATGCGGATTATAAATATCTTCCCGGTAACGCTCGCCACCCAAATCAATCCACCAAAAGTGGCCAATCCTGGCCTTCAGCTCGTCCCAATCTTTAACCTCTGAAAAATAAGGCCCCAACGTTGGATGCCCTTTAATAAGATCATAAAACCCAGCCACCACAGCTTGAATTTTATCTTTACCTAACGTCTCGTGTAACTGCCGATACGCCCTGCTTTGTTCTAAGTCTTCTGTCTGATTTCCCAACCTAGACTCCTCATAAATTGTTCATATTAATCACTCTTTTAACATAATCAGCTAAATACAACAGCTTATTAGACATTCCATTGGCTTTATTTGCTGATAGCTTAAAATGCCTTGCTAATGGGTTACCAAAATCGGCTGAATAAGATAAAGTCAGCCCAACGAGATAATAAAAATTATAAATAAATAGGAAAACACCATGTCAACACCTGTTTACGCTCTAAACCTGTTCAACATCTCAAGTAAAGAAGAATACCTCGCTTACGCTAAGCGATCAGTCAAAGAAGTTAATAATCATCGTGGACGCGTCATGGCGCTCGGAAAGTACCGTGAGTCTATTACAGGAGATATGACCCCACGTCAGGTTTTCATTCTTGTTGAATGGGCATCAAAAGAAGCCTTTGATAGCTACTGTAACGACCCTGGTCTAGCAGATTTACACCCTCACCGAGAAAACGGAACTCAAGACTACATATGGCAACTGTTCGACAAAATAGAAGACCTTAGGCCTATCTTTAATTAAGGCATGTTATCTTAAGCTGACAGAAACAAAACATAAGCCCCTGTTTACTGTTGATTATCGTATGACAGGGAATTTTTATTCCTCTTAATGCTTAGTTAGGTCTGCGCCATTCAGTCGCATAATAGCCCTTTTTAGCCTGGCTCTCTTTTTTTATGTAGGAAGATAACGGCCATACCCGCCAAAAAAGAACCTGACGCCATAATAAGGGCTACGTTTTGAAAGGCGAGGCCAGCTGCGAATAAAAAACCAGGGACCATTGGGCCAATAACGGCGCCTCCACGTCCAATACCAAGCACCATACCTGAACCTGAGCCTAAAATTGAAGAAGGAAAACTGCTTGAAAATAGCCCGAAAAAGCCTGAAATAGATGCCATAGCAAAAGTCCCTGCAAAGAAACCCATCATTTTCATATTGGCCATGCTATCTGTAAAGTGCGGAAATAGCGCCACACCTACTGCTGTTAGCATAAGACTGGTAACCATCAGCGGTCTAATGGGTATAAATAAAGCACATAAGCTAATGCCCATAGAGCCAAGAATGCCGCCTAAACTGGCAATACCAAGAACCTCGGCAGCTTGTGAAGCCGTGTAACCTAAGTCTGTAACAGCCGTTGGTAGCCACTTTACAAAGTAATAGTACGTCATTACATTTGCGAAGTACGCAAAGCACAATAGCAATGTAATATATCGCAAACTTGGGCTAAATAATTTTTTCATTCCAACCACTTCTGATTCTTTTTCAGCTTCGGATGGCAACGCCTCAGGTGCGGTATGCCCTAAACGGCGCATGGTTTTTTGAATCTGTTCTAATGCTCCGGCAGGGCGCTTACGATTTAAAAAGGAAATTGTTTCTGGCACATAAAAGTAGACCAGAGGAATAAACACAAAGCTGAAAAAAGCACCCAGATAAAAGGCAATACGCCAGTCATACTGTTTAAGTAAAGGCGCAAGAAAGGTCGCACCAAGGTAGATACCAAACGGAAACCCTCCGGCAACAAGGGAGACCGACATCACTCGGTTTTTGTCATTACAAAAATCTGAACAAGTTGCTGCGGCTGCGGCCATAACGCCCCCGACCCCTATTCCTGTTACAAAACGTGCCGCACCTAGGACATAGATATTGGGCGCAAGGCCAGCGGCAAGCATACCAAGAGTCACAACGGTGATGCCTGACAACATGGTAAAACGCCGGCCATGACTATCGGCAAATGATCCAAGAAAAATCGCACCTCCGGCCATACCCGCTAGCTCAATCGACAAAACAACGCCAAGGATAGATTTAGATAATCCCCACTCTTGCGTCATGCCTGGGGCAGCAAACGCGATGGATAATACATCATAACCATCCAGCGCCAATGTGCCGATACAAATCGCAACAATGATCCACTGCCCAACGCCCATAGGCTCGGATTTTAAGCGCTCAAGTGCATTTTCGTCGTTGACCATTTTATCTCCTCATTTTATTAATATTATTTTGGCGCTCCATAAGGCGTTTGGAGCTTAGCCCTAACACCAAGCAAAATATATTAACCTATTCCCTGTAAAGCAACCGCTTAATTTTAAAATTTTATAGGGCCCGCACCGTTGTCTTTAATGTACTCATAACGTTTGCTTTACACTTTCCCTTATAATCCTGTAAAAAAATATTTCCCTTAGATATGCAGGCTGACATTTTAACCGCCGTTATTCTTCCCACGTCGCTCTTTATCATCATGCTTGGTTTAGGGCTAAGCTTACGCACAGAAGACTTCACCCGCGTTATCAAACAACCCAAGGCGGCTCTTATTGGCCTGTGCGCTCAAGTAGTCGCACTACCTTTCATTGCATTATTAGTTGCTGTCTTATTTAAACTTCCCCCAGAATTGGCTGTTGGCCTGATGATTATTTCCTTTGCGCCCGGTGGAGCCACATCTAACCTGTTCACCAACCTTGCTAAAGGTGATGTTGCGCTGTCTATCAGTTTAACGGCCGTCACCAGTTTAATAACGCCCTTTTCACTGCCACTGTTTACTGTGTTGGCTATGAACTATTTCATGGGTAAGGGTGAGGCATTCGAGCTTCCTGTACTAAAAATCGTCTTGCAATTAGTAGCGATTTCTGTCGTGCCCGTAATGATTGGCATGTTGGTCCTGTCGAAATGGCGAAAAGCAGCAAGAAAAGCGGACGCTGTTATCCGAGTCTTTTCTATCGCCTTTTTATTCTTGATCATCGCAGCTATTATTGCAGACAATAAAGCTCAGATGGCTGATTTCTTTTTAGCAACGGGGCTAGCCACTTTAACGTTAAACATTGTCGTTTTGGCTTTAGGATATGGTTTAGCCCAGTTTTTTAAACTATCGCGTGCGCAAGCGGTGTCAATTGGCTACGAGGTGGGCATGCAAAATGGCACGCTCGCCTTATTAGTAGCCGGTACCTTAATCGGCAATAGCACGATGATGATTCCCGCTGTTACTTACAGTATTTTAATGTTTTTTACAGGGTTTTTATTTGGTGTCATACTGAAGAAATTATCATCTGATGGAAGTCGTTTATAAAGCCCTGGCCCTCATGTACGCATACTCAGACACCGCTGACCATTTCGTCGCCTGTTGTTGAAACTCAGTATACGAAGCATAGACTTTTTGCGAAAACGCATCTCTGTCCACGATGTCTTGCACGACCTCATTCGATAAGGTATGAAGTTTTTTTAGCACGTCATCGGGTAGCGGCTTAACATTCACTTGGTGTTTATTAACCAAGGTTGTTAACGCCGTGTTATTTTTAGCACTAAACTCCGACACCATATCCATGTTGGCATCTTTACAGGCGTGTTTTACTATCGCTTGCAGGTCCTTTGGCAAGTCATTAAAGGCCGCCTTATTAATGAATGTTTCTAGCGTTGAGCCGGGCTCATGCCAACCGGGGTAATAATAATTCTTCGCCGCTTTGTATAAACCGAAAGCCAAATCGTTATATGGCCCAATCCACTCCGTTGCATCAATGGCGCCCGATTGCAACGAGGTAAAAATCTCACCGCCCGGCATATTCACCGGAGTGCCACCCGCACGGCTCAACACCTCGCCCCCCAAACCGGGTATACGCATTTTTAAACCGTTAAGGTCTTCAACCGAATTAATCTCTTTTCGAAACCAGCCAGCCATTTGCACGCCGGTATTGCCTGTTGCCATGGGGACTAAATTAAACTGGTCGTATAATTCTTCCCATAATGCCAACCCACCACCGTAATATAACCAGCCATTGACTTCCTGCGCCGTCATACCAAAAGGAATGGCAGAAAAAAACTGCGTTGTTTCATTCTTACCTTTCCAATAATACGCCGCACCATGGCCCATTTGAGCCGTGCCTCTAGAAACTGCATCAAACGCTTCAAAAGCAGGCACCAGTTCATTTGCACCAAACACTTTGATTCGAATGCGCCCCGCGGTCATTTCTTCGATTGTTTTTGCTAAATAATTGGCATTAGTGCCCAACACGGGAAAGTTTTTTGGCCATGTTGTCACCATTTTCCATTTAAACTCAGGTTTTGCAGCAAACGCTTGACCACCCACAGCTAGCGATGAAGCCGCTACCACACTCGAACCCAACGATTTTAAAACATCACGACGTTTCATTAATTTCTCCAATAGATCACTAACACCAGCTTGCAGCTGCTTTAGGTTTATTTAACAATTCCAGTACATTCGCTTCAATAACACGATACCCTACATTGCCATAAATCATTTGACGCCCCTCATTGAATACTAGCGTTGGACTGCCCATAACACGAAATTTTTCTTTTAATTGAGTATCTCTATCTAAAGCGGCAAACGCTGCACCACTTGAAATTTCCGCAAGAATCTTATCCACGGGAAGATCCAACCTTTCTGCCAGCTCTATCTGAGCTGGCAATGCAGAAATATTAACCAGATTTTTAAAAAAACCTTCTCTCATCGCCCAAACTATCGACTCAACAATAGAACTTCTATCATCACCTAATGGCAGATCACCGTTTTTTTCAACCAATTGAATCGCTTTAAGAAATAAGTGACAAGATGCAGAACTCGTTGGCGTATTTTTAAGCCAAATGTCTTCATGCACTTCAATATGATCAAACTTGGATGCCTCATCAAAAACTAACTTGCTATATGCTTTTATGCCTCCACGATGGTTCCAATTTTGCTCCATTTTCGATTCCACAGAACCAAAAACCTGAATAAAGTGGTAGTTTAGGTTTACTTGATCACCAAACTTGTCTTTCAGTGTATCCATCCGGATTTGCGTTAAGTATGCCCAGACACATAACACATCAGAAAAGTGCATAATGGAAACGCTTTTAGAATCTAACATGAAGTCTCTGCTTTTTATTATTATAAGTTATAACACTGCTTATACTACCGGCAACACATGGCCTTGAGAAGTCTTCAACAAGACAAACAAGTCGTTGTATACTTACCTTTATTTAATTAACTACCGTTTCCACATGGCAACAATCGAACATACATTAGAAAGAATTCTTTATGCCTCCAGATGGTTACTCGCCCCGATCTATTTGGGCTTGAGCCTGGCGCTTATTTTACTGTCAATTAAGTTTTTCCAAGAAGCCTTTCATTTTTTCCCTATCATTCTATCGACAACAGAGTCTGACATGGTGCTTGTTATTCTCTCCCTCGTCGATATGTCACTGGTTGGCGGGCTTATTATTATGGTCATGCTCAGCGGGTATGAAAATTTTGTATCACGAATTGATATTGAAGACGGTGCTGAAAAGCTCTCATGGCTCGGCAAATTAGATTCAGGCTCTCTTAAACAAAAAGTAGCGGCCTCTATAGTCGCCATTTCATCCATTCATTTGTTGCAAAAATTTATGAATGCCGAGCATATCGAAAATGACAAGCTCATGTGGTATGTCATTCTGCATATTACCTTCGTCTTATCTGCCATTGGAATGGCTTGGGTAGACAAAATGAATCAACAAAAATAAGAACTCGTTATGCAATACAGAAAATTGGGTAGAACAGGCCTCGAGGTCAGCTTAATTGGTTTAGGCACCATGACATGGGGCCGCCAGAACACACAAGATGAAGGCTTTGAACAAATGGATTATGCACTCGAGCAAGGCATTAACTTTTTTGATACTGCCGAGATGTATGCCGTCCCCCCCAATGCAGAGACCTATGGCAAAACCGAAACCATTATTGGCAACTGGTTTAATGCTCGTAAAAACCGTGACAAAGTCATTCTGGCCACTAAAATTGCAGGGCCCGGCATGGCTTGGGTTCGAGACGGCAATAACACAATAGACCGTAAAAACATTTTATTGGCGGTAGAAGGCAGTTTAACGCGTCTAAAAACCGATTATATTGACCTTTACCAGCTGCACTGGCCAAACCGTGGCTCTTATCATTTTGGCCAAATCTGGGACTATGCACCTAACTTTGATAAAGCCGCCGTTGAAGCAAATTTTATTGAGGTATTAGAAACCTTAGAGGAGCTCATTAAAGCTGGCAAAATACGCCATATCGGCCTATCTAATGAAACCGCTTGGGGAACTTGTAAATGGCTTGAGCTGTCAGAAAAATACAAGCTTCCGCGCATGGCATCCATTCAAAATGAATATTCCTTAATGGCTCGTCACTTCGAACCCGACCTCAGCGAAATTTCTTTACATGAAGACTGCGGGCTCTTGGCTTGGTCTCCATTAACACGCGGGCTAATCAGTGGCAAATACCTCAATGGCGCAATGCCTGAAGGCACTCGCCTCGCGATAGATAGCCGAAAGGAGCACCGTGCAAACCCGCAAACTGATGCCACCATCGAAGCTTATATAGCTTTAGCTAAAGAACATAATCTTGACGTCTGCCAAATGGCTTTAGCTTTTGTGAGCCAACAACCTTTCGTTACCTCCAATTTAATTGGTGCCACTTCAATGTCACAACTTAAAAGCAACATCGATTCAATTAATTTAACTCTTTCGCAAGAAGTTATTGATGGCATTAAAACTGTTCGGCGACGCTTCCCCATGTCATTTTAAATACCTCTCCATAAAGGCAACTCAACCCGGTGATTTGTCTGAACACAGCGTTTTACTCTACTTTATGAGCAGGGTGCGTGCTAACAAAGTGTTGAAGCACCCGCTTCAATTTGGCTGTTTTAACAAGATCTTCTTTCTCTTGCGCCGCCTTCAAATCATCCAAAATAATTTTCTTAATCGCAGGAACCCCTGCCTCAGTTTCCAGCAAATAATGACCTAATTCCAAGGCCACTAATCGAGGCACATGTTCGTGTTCAGCAATAGCCTCTATCTCTTCATCCGTAAGGCCACTCAAATCAACACAGTCTTCATAGGTCAACATGGCTTTCTCCTTTCTATAACGCCTATTTGTATAGACCACTTATCTTACTCTTTTCTCATTAAACACCTCAATTAACCTATGAAATACGATGTAAGCTGACATGAATCAAATAATCTGCTTAAACTTTTTCCCTGCCATTCCGCCTAATTTATCTATGTTTTTAAATCTGGTCTCTCTCGATTTTTATTAGCATTTTTAGTTTGTAGTCCGCAAAAAAAACATACATAATTAAACGCTTATATTTAAATGTGTATGGAGTACCATGAAAACCCAACTTATCATCAACAATGAAGCAGTCGATGCTTCAAACGGCGCAACCTTCGAGCGCCTAAACTCACTCACCGGCAAACTGGTTACTCAAGGGGCCGCAGCCACCGTAGCGGATGCCAATAAAGCGGCCGATACGGCTGCGACGGCCTTTAAAACCTGGTCTGAAACCGGCCCCACTGAGCGACGCTTGTTATTACTTAAAGCAGCCGACCTGCTTGAAAGTAAAACCAACGATTTTGTTCAAGCCATGGCGGCTGAAGTAGGCGCCTCAGCTCTTTGGGCAGGCTTTAACGTCATGATGGCAGCCGGTTTGTTCCGAGAAGCTGCCAGCTTAACCACGCAAATTCAAGGCGAAACCATTCCCACCGACAAACCAGACACTTTATCAATGACTTTCCGCCAACCCGTGGGGGTTGTACTGAGCATGGCTCCCTGGAACGGACCTATTGCACTAGCAGCGCGAAGTATCGCTTATCCCATTGCCTGCGGAAATACCGTTGTATTCCGTGCCTCTGAAGTCAGTCCAAAAACTCATATGCTAGTTGTAGATGCCTGTTTGGAAGCGGGCTTACCGCCAGGCGTACTCAACGTTATCACTCATGCCTCAGAAGATGCGGCGGACATTACTGAAGCGCTCATCGCCCACCCTGCGATTAGGCGTATTAATTTCACCGGTTCCACTCGGGTTGGTCGCATTATTGCACAACAAGCTGGCCAGCATTTAAAACGTTGCCTGCTTGAACTGGGCGGCAAATCGCCGTTAGTTATTCTGGATGATGCGGATATCGATGAGGCCGTTAAAGCAGCCATTTTCGGCTGCTTCTTATATCAAGGGCAAATTTGCATGACCACTGGTCGTATCGTCATTGACGAAAAAATAGCCGATGAATTTGTTGAAAAGTTCAATATCGCCGCTCAAAAGCTCACCATGGGTAACCCTGCTGTTGAGGGTAACGAGCAATGTGTTATTGGCCCATTGGTGGATGCCTCCTCGGGTGCAAGGCTCAATAGTATTGTTGAAGATGCAGTAGAAAAAGGAGCCACCCTCGTCACGGGTGGAGCAGCTGACAACGCAAGCATGCCAGCTACGATTCTTGATCACGTAACAAGCGACATGCGAGCTTACCACGAAGAATCTTTTGGCCCCGTTATTTCAATCATTCGCATCAAAGATGACGAACAAGCTCTGTTTGTTGCCAACGATACGGAATACGGCTTGTCCGCCTCGGTATTCAGCCAAAACTTCCCAAGGGCGATGAAAATAGCGAAAAAAATTGAATCCGGTATTTGCCACATCAACAGCGCTACTGTGAATGGTGAAGCACAAGCACCTTACGGCGGCACCAAATCTACCGGCTACGGCCGCTTTGATGGCCGGGCTGTGATTGACGAATTTACCGAATTACGCTGGTTAACCGTTGCGCCGAACCAGGTACACTACCCGTTCTAAAACAACCTATTAACCCTCAGCTTATTGAGTAAGTTGGGGGTTAATTTAAACTCATAGTTTGTCTAATTTGGCATAAGCCAGCATTAACCATTTAGGCCCTTCGGAGGAAAAATTCACCTGAACACGCGCTTGAGCCCCACTGCCCTCTATATTCAATACCACACCCTCACCAAATTTTGCATGCCGAACAGATTGTCCCATTTTAAAACCATCCGCTGTTTTTTCCCCAAAACTTGCCTGATGAGTGGGCGCAACCGGCCTTGTTACACGCGAGCCTAAACGGACTTCTTGCATTAATTCGGCAGGAATTTCTCTAATAAATCGCGACGGCATAGGATAATTTTCCTGGCCATGCAAACGACGCGACTCAGCATAGGTCAAATACAGTTTCTCCATCGCCCGAGTAATGCCCACATACGCTAACCGCCTTTCTTCTTCTAATTTGCTAACATCATCCACTGATCGCTGACTGGGAAATAAGCCCTCTTCCATCCCACTTATAAAGACCAACGGAAACTCCAGGCCTTTCGCAGAATGCAGTGTCATTAACTGTACGCAATCTTCAAATGGATCAGCTTGCCCCTCACCGGCCTCTAAAGCTGCATGCGCCAAGAAATCATCTAACTCACTGAGTCCTTCATGATCTTCTGCCTCATCAGAAAATTGTCGAGCAGCATTAATCAGCTCCTCCAAGTTTTCAACACGTGTTTCGCCTTTCTCGCCTTTTTCTTTTTTATGATGTTCAATCAACCCTGAGCGACTGATAACTTCTGCTACTTTTTCATGCAAATTCATCGAGTCCATATCGGTTTCAAGTTGGCGAATAAGCGTCATAAAACCACTTAAGGCATTAAGCGCCCGACCATTCAAAGCAGCGCCTTCACACAGGCTCTTTGCTGCATGCCACAAACTGATGTTTTGCGCCCTTGCTTGTTCACGAATAATATCCAGCGTGCGCGTCCCAAGTCCTCGAGTGGGTGTATTGATGATACGCTCAAAAGCGGCATCGTTTTCTTTATGTGTCACTAATTGTAGATAGGCCAACGCATTTTTAATTTCCAGTCGTTCGAAAAAACGATAACCGCCATAGATTCGATAAGGCACTCCGGCTGCCACTAAGTATTCCTCAAATAAACGTGATTGAGCGTTTGAGCGATATAAAATAGCCACCTCATCACGACAATGCCCCTGACTCACCCAATCTTTAATTCTATCGACCACAAAACGGGCTTCGTCTTGATCGTTATAACCGGCATAAAGCGAAATTAACTCGCCTTCCTCGCCATCGGTCCACAACTCTTTGCCCATCCGTCCATCGTTATTAACAATAATGGCATTGGCCGCGTTTAGAATCGTACTGGTTGAACGGTAATTTTGTTCCAGACGAACAACTTTATGTCCCACATAATCTTTTTGGAAACGGTGGATATTCTCAATTTTCGCACCTCGCCAGCCATAAATTGATTGATCGTCGTCACCCACCACATACAGGTTTTCAGACTCTTGTGTTAGTAAACGTAACCAGGCATATTGAATGGTGTTGGTATCTTGAAATTCATCGACCAGCACGTGTCGAAAGCGCTGCTGATAATGTTCTCGCACCTCATCGTTATCTCTCAACAATTCGTGTGCTCGCAGTAGTAACTCGGCAAAGTCAACCAAGCCCGAGCGCTGACACGCCCTTTCGTATTCCGCATAAATGTCTAACATCTTTTGCTCAAAATGATCACTCGAAGGTGCAATGTGCCTAGCTCGTTTACCTTCATCTTTTTGTGCATTGATAAACCATTGAACCTGACGCGGAGGCCACCTTGTATCATCCACATCCATCGACTTGAGTAACCGCTTAATCAAGCGAAACTGGTCATCCGAATCTAACACTTGAAATGCATCTGGCAAGCCTAACTCTTGTGCATGCATCCGCAATAAACGGTGTGCTATGCCGTGGAAAGTACCAATCCACATGCCACCGACGGGTGTTTTAAGCATCGCTTGCACACGCTCTCGCATTTCACCAGCCGCCTTATTAGTGAAAGTGACCGCTAAAATACTGAACGGAGACACCCCTTCAACTTGCATTAACCAGGCGATCCGATGCACCAATACTCGCGTTTTACCGCTCCCTGCCCCAGCAAGAATCAACGCAGCTTTTTCTGAGCTACTCACCGCATCGCGTTGAGCATCGTTTAAACCATCCAATATATGTGTAATATCCATCAGAGCATTTTATACTAGGATCCGTTCAATTCATTCAATCGCAGAAAAAAATAGTGTGCATTACCCCACGCCACTTAAACTTCGTATATAGTGAACTATACTTTTAACGTACCGTTCAGCCTCTTTTTTAAAAGACACATGAGTGCCACAAACGATAAAGAAACTCTAACCATTCGTCATTATGACGACCATGCTGACGCGTTTTGGGCAGGAACAAAAGATCATGATGTCTCACAAAATATAGAAGCCTTTCTTACTGCCTTACCAAAAGGCAAGCCGCTGAATATTCTTGATTTTGGGTGTGGTCCCGGTCGGGACTTGCAACACTTTAAATCATTAGGGCACAATCCTATCGGCTTAGACGGCTCTAAAACCTTTTGCAAAATGGCCACAGAATTCAGCGGTTGCCCCACACTGAATCAAACATTCACTACCCTGAATTTGCCCACTGAATATTTTGATGGCGTATTCGCCAACGCTTCTATGTTTCACGTTCCCAGCACGCACCTGTTAGCTGTACTGAAGACATTGCACCACTGTTTACGGCCTAATGGCGTACTGTTCACTTCTAACCCACGCGGTAACGCCGAAGGCTGGCAAGGTCAACGTTATGGACATTACCAAGAAATTGAGGAAAGCAAAGCGTTTATAGAACAAGCCGGCTTTGAATTATTGTCACATTACTACCGACCAAAAGGTAAGCCCATAGAACATCAACCTTGGCTCGCCATGCTCAGTCGCCGAGTGAGCTTTTAAAAACGACATTGAATACTTGCGTCTTAAAAAGAACCAAGAAAACGTTTTCAACGTCTCAAACCCTGAGGCGCTTCAACACCTTGATTTTAAGATCCAACTAAATTAGCCTTAGCGTTAAAACAATAAAAATTAAGCCATAGAGGAATGCTCTTCAACATGGATGTTTTCTTATCCCGATTGTCAGACAAAACCACACTAAGCGAACTGGAGAGCAGCTGCCTGTCTCTCCTCTCTAAAAAGCTTCGCTTGCCTTTCAAAAAATCCCCTGAGCTGATCAGCTGCAAAATAATGGAAATACGTGATAAGCATGATCGATCTGAGTACCATGGTCTCATTCATATAAGGCCAGACGATGCTGCAACTTGGTTCATTAAAAACTCTCGCGGCAGCAAAATTCATGGCAAACGTTTATTAGCGCATCAGTATAAAATACGGGATTCCAATTGGAAGCCCGACTATTTTAAAGAAGCTGATCATAGACGACCGTCATTAAAAACATGCTACATAAACATAAAATCACCCTCTTACACAACACGTCCTTATGAAACACATTAGAGCAAAATCAAACTGGGTCACCTTATTCATTCTTGTGTGCCTTTCAGTACCAACACCGGTGTTTGCCCATGCAAAAGTCATCAGCACTGACCCTGCTCCTCGATCCACCCTTAGCCGCCCCCCCGTGTCAATTAACATTTTATTTAATCAACTGTTTGAGCCCGCATACTCAAGCATCACGGTTAAAAGAGCCGATGGCAGCGTCTTGGCAACGGAAAAAGCAAGCGTAGATCCCAGCAATCAAAAACGCCTCGTCCTCTTGTTGCCCGTCCTTCCAGCAGGTCAATATACTGTTAGCTATAAAGTATTATCGTTAGATGGGCACACAATCTCTTCAACTTATAGCTTTCGAATTAAAAAGGAAAACCCCCGCCCACACTAATGGAGGCTTTTGGTTTCTTCATCACTTTTCTACACTCTGTTGCTGGGTTATTTATTCTTGGCACGGCCGTTATCTGCCTGCTCTCTTGCAGGGTCAAGCCAGCAACGCTTCATGCAGCACGCCAGCAACTTATTCAATACAGTTTATTATTAGCCCTCGTTCTTGTTGTTTCGGGGCTTTTCCTGCCTTCTCTACAAGCCTTCTCTATTTCCGGTCACCCTGACAGCCCCCTCGATCAAGACCTTATAAAACTTGTTCTTTTTTCAACGCGATTTGGCTCTGTTTGGCTTACGCAAGAGCTGTTGGCCCTTCTCATTTTATTCAGCCTTCTGGCTCGCCACCGCCTTAACCCAAACGCCGACAACCGCTACTTTTTTATTTGGCTGATCGCGGCCAGTTCTATATTACTGTTTACCGGCTCGCTAAAAAGCCATGCCGCCGGTATTGAACCCGCTTGGCCGGGGTTAATCGGACATGGGCTTCACCTGTTAGCCGCTGGCAGTTGGCTAGGCGCACTTCCTGCGTTGATTTTTTTGCTTCGCCTCTCGCCAAAAGCGACACAGAATACAACTGACCCTTCTACCGTTTGGCAGATACTCAATAAATTTTCGATTTTAGCCAGTACGATGGTCGGTATTATTTTACTGAGCGGCTCGTTCATCGCTTACCTTCAGATCAGGCGTTGGGCGGAGTTATTCGCGACACCTTATGGTCATTTTTTGCTTATTAAAATTTTTCTTTTTATCAGCATGTTGTCGGTTGCAGGCACCATTCGACGCTATTATATGACCAAAGGTGTGCACCAACGCCAATCGCTAGCCGTCACCAACGCAGTCATTGCAAAATGGGTATCACTTGAAACCAGTCTAGGGCTTGTTTTATTAGGGTTTGCCAATATTTTGAAAAGCACGACACCCGCCCTTCATGAAACGCGAGTTGTATGGCCTTTTGATTTTCGTTTTTCATTAGACGCCACATGGGATCAAACGACTTCAGTGCATACACAAGTCCTTCTCGGCCTCATGCTAATCAGTTTAGCCATCGGATTAAGCCTTTACTTTTTACGTTTTAAACATTTAAAAAAAATGGCCATTATTGCTGGCTTTTGCTTATCAACCGTTGGGGTTACCATCGCCCTCCAACCCCTAGCGGTAAAGGCTTATCCAGATACTTATCGCAACTCCAGCGTGCCTTACGATGCGATAAGCATTGATAACGGAAGACAGCTTTATAGCGAGCATTGCGCAAGTTGTCACGGCGCAGAGGGAAAAGGGGGTGGCGCGCTAGCTGAAGCACTGGACGTGATGGTCATGGACTTAAATCACATGCACTCAGCTGATTCTACAGCAGGCGATATGTATTGGAACTTTACTCAAGAGCTCTCCGCTGATAATTTTCATTCCTCGATTAATTCATTGGATGAAGACGAAATTTGGGAACTGATCAATTATCTCAACGCCACGACTGCCAGCTCTAACGGCACTAGCCTCTACACCTATATTGAGCCAAACGAGCCTTACTTAGGCGCTCCAAATTTTTATTATTCAACCGACACCAGTAGCGGCAATTTAATAGATCATAGAAAAAAAAATGCCCTTTTATTGGTTTTTTTCTCATGGCCAAAGGAAAAGACTCGCCTGGATAACTTAAAAAGCCACTACAAAGATATCACAGCAAACAACACAGACATTATCGCTGTTGAAATAACAAAGCCGAGCAGTAAAGCGCCGACCAATATACCTGCTTATCCGTTTAGTGTTGTGACAGAACAAACCGAACCGATTATTAACGCCTACTCACTTTTTCGTCGCAGCTTTATGGACGAGCGTGACGTCGATGACTCACGCCCTTTAACCCACATTGAATACTTGATAGATCGCTTTGGCTATCTACGTGCACGCTGGAACCCGGAACACAACTCAAGTCAATGGACGGACTTCGACTTACTCAGCAATGAATTAAAAAAGCTGGCTAACGAGCCTGAAATTTTGCCGCCGCCCGGTGAGCATGTTCATTAAATAATCACGCTTTGTGTGATACCACGCCGTTACACTTTTTTATAAATTTCTGCGCCTTTGCTTTTAAATTCAACCGCTTTTTCGACCATCCCTTCTTCCAAGGCATCTTTAGCCTCAATGCCTTTATTCGCCGCATAATCTCGAACATCTTGTGAGATTTTCATTGAGCAAAAATGCGGACCGCACATTGAGCAAAAATGCGCCACTTTCGCTGAATCTTTGGGTAAGGTTTCATCGTGATATTCACGTGCACGGTCTGGGTCCAAGCCTAAATTAAACTGATCTTCCCAACGAAACTCGAAACGCGCTTTAGATAAAGCATTATCGCGTATTTGCGCACCGGGGTGGCCTTTTGCCAAATCCGCTGCGTGCGCAGCAATTTTATAGGTAATGATGCCTTCACGAACATCTTCTTTATTGGGCAACCCTAAATGCTCTTTGGGCGTGACATAGCACAACATCGCACAACCGTACCAGCCAATCATGGCCGCTCCGATACCTGATGTGATGTGATCATATCCTGGTGCAATATCTGTTGTAAGTGGGCCTAGCGTATAAAACGGCGCTTCATCACAGCATTCTAATTGCTTGTCCATGTTTTCCTTGATCATTTGCATTGGCACGTGACCAGGCCCTTCAATCATGGTTTGAACATCATGTTTCCATGCAATTTTCGTCAATTCGCCCAAGGTTTCCAGCTCACCAAATTGTGCTTCATCGTTTGCATCTGCCAAAGAGCCGGGACGTAAGCCATCACCTAAGGAAAAGGAAACATCATAGGCTTTCATAATCTCACATATCTCCTCGAAATGAGTGTATAAGAAATTTTCCTTGTGATGGGCCAAACACCACTTGGCCATAATAGATCCGCCACGAGAAACGATACCCGTGGTCCGTTTCGCCGTCATCGGCACATAACGTAGCAAAACACCGGCATGAATTGTAAAATAATCAACCCCTTGCTCAGCTTGCTCAATCAGGGTATCTCTAAAAATTTCCCATGTTAAATCTTCGGCTTTGCCATTCACCTTTTCCAAGGCTTGATAAATGGGCACTGTACCAATGGGAACGGGAGAATTACGTAAAATCCATTCACGCGTTTCGTGGATGTTTTTGCCGGTAGATAAATCCATGATCGTATCGGCACCCCAACGAATACCCCAAACCATTTTATCCACTTCTTCTTCAATTGAAGACGTGACCGCCGAATTACCCAAATTGCCATTAATTTTCACCAGGAAGTTACGGCCGATAATCATTGGCTCCACTTCAGGGTGGTTAATATTTGCAGGAATAATGGCGCGACCACGTGCAATTTCATCTCGAACAAATTCAGCCGTAATCTCCGCAGGAATACTCGCACCAAAAGACTCACCCGGATGCTGTTGCGCATTGATTTCCGAACGCTTCATATTCTCACGTATCGCTATGTACTCCATTTCGGGGGTAATAATCCCCTGTTTGGCGTAATGCATTTGGCTAACATTAGCACCGGCTTTAGCTCGCCTAGGGGCTTGAATATGCTCAAACCGTAAATGGGCTAGACTCTCATCTTGTTGGCGTTGTTGACCAAAATTTGAACTTGGGCCCTCTAACAATTCCGTGTCGTCCCTATCTAATATCCAAGGGCGACGCACATGAGGCAGCCCCTTTCTCAAATCAATAGAGGCCTTCGGATCAGTATAAACACCCGAGCAATCATACACGTAAACATCTGGATTCTTTTCAGCACCAAAACTCGTTGATGTATCAGCTAAAGAAATTTTGCGCATGGGCACGTTGATATCATCACGCGACACTTTGATATACACTTTTTCTGAATTGGGCAAGGGGGTTATCGCCGCCTTTTGTAATGCTTCAGTTTTTTTCTTGAATTCTTCTGGAATGGCACTCATCATAACCTCTTTAGACGCGCGTAATTAACGATATTAACACCCGGTATCTTACCACACACTGTTATAATTATTTTTGCATAATAAACGCACTTATAGATGAAAACCATTTCCGCAAGTCAACTCAAATTACTTATCGATACAGCAGAGACACCGCCTTTTCTACTCGATGTCAGGGAACCACATGAATTTGACTATTGCCATATTGCAAACAGCCATTTAATACCCATGCAAAGTATTCCCAGTCAACTGGATCAACTCTCAAAAACAACGCCCATTATCACCATTTGTCACCATGGCATGAGAAGTCAGCAAGTGGCTCAATATTTAATTCAACATGGTTTCAAAGACATTACTAATTTAACCGGCGGCGTTCATGCATGGGCTAGCGAAGTGGAACCCGCTATGCCCACTTACTAGTTGAATGGAAACTCTTCCTGATCTACTTTGTGACCCGATGTCGGTTCTCTCAGTTGGACTCAACCCGTCTATCCCTTCCGTAAAAGCGGGGTTTTATTTCGCCAACCCGAGAAACCGTTTCTGGAAAGCACTGAATCAATGTGGTTTTTTAAAAAAAAATTTAACACCCAGCCTAGACAGCTGCCAATACTTGCTCGAACAGTATCAAATTGGATTCACAGACCTTGTTAAGCGCCCCACCCCTGGCTGCAAAGAGCTAAGAGCGGATGATTATCGTACCGGCAGCAAACGTTTACAAATTCTTGTTAACGACTTACAGCCTCAGGCGGTTTGGTTTCACGGTAAGCTGACTTGCCAAAAGTATTTACAATACGGCAGCGAAAACAAGCATTCTGTGAACTGGGGATTACAATCATGGGGCATCAATAATCAACCCGTTTATGTCACACCGAACCCAAGCCCTGCTAACGCCGCCTTCTCGCTAACCACTATCAGTGATAGCTACGCTGATTTGCTCAATCGTCTTTGCATATCATCAAAATGCTAACCGTTATTCAACGCGTCACCCACGCCAATGTACGTGTTAATGACATCCCCATCGGGGAAATCAAACAAGGCATCGTTGCTTTGCTTGCTATCAAGCAAGGCGACAGTGAAGCAGAGGCGCAACAACTCATAGATCGAATTTTATCCTATCGAATATTCACTGATGAAAAAGATAAAATGAATTTAAGCCTTAAAGACGTCGAGGGTGGCTTATTACTGATTCCGCAATTCACATTAGCCGCCGATACCAAAAAAGGCGCCCGACCCAGCTTTGCCCCAGCAGCCTCACCAGCTATCGCCAAACCTTTATTTGAATTCGCTGCTGACTATGCAAGACAGCAGCATAACAACGTAGCATGTGGTGAATTTGCTGCCGATATGCAAGTTTCATTGTGTAATGATGGTCCGGCTACATTCATTTTAAACACAGATAAACATGGCGGTTAAACAGACTAATTGGCTGCCTACATGCTAAAGTATGAACCATACGCTCAACCCGCCGAATCACATGAAAACGCTAAGAAAATTTTTATTCTGCCTTATTCTTTGCAGCTCCCCAATAGTCAACTTTGCACAACCGCTGAATTTGGTGACCGCCTACGAGCTAGCCCTCGAACATGACGCCGACTTACACGCTGCTTACAACCAGTTACTGTCATCAAAAGAAGTCAAACCTCAGGCGTTGGCAGATTTACTGCCCAATATTAACGCTTCGGCCCGTTCATATGAGGTACGACAAGAAAGCGAAAGCAGCTTTTCCGGCAGCGGCAAAAACACGGAGCAATTTCGAGATGAAGGGTTTTCTATCTCTTTAAGGCAACCACTTTTCAACTGGGCTTACTTCACACGCTTCAAGCAAGCCAAAAAGCAGGTTTCCAAAGCAGAAATCAATTATCAACTGGCTGAACAAGCACTAATTTTACGTTTAACCCAGCGATACATGGCAGCTCTTCAAGCAGAGGTCAATTTAAAACTGGCCAACGACGATGTAAAGGCCTTTACCCGCCAACTTGAACAAGCCAAAGTACGTTTCGATGTAGGGCTGGTCGCCATTACTGACGTGCATGATGCCCAAGCGAGATATGATCTGGCCATTGCCACCCAAATTGCCGCTCACGATACCTTGTATTCAGCGCAAGAGGCTTTACGTGAAATTATTCAAGCCAACGCATTCACCCTAACCCCGCTAGCACCGTCTTTCCCTTTAGCTGCACCAGAACCCAACAAGATCGGTCATTGGGAAACAAACGCAGCGAACAACAATCTGGCGTTAAAGATGGCACGACATGATGTCAGTATTGCAAAAAAGGGCATTGATATTAACCGCTCGGGACACTACCCAACGGTTGACATTGTTGCCTCACATCAATTTAGCGAAACCGGTGGCGGCAGTTTTGGAACCGGCTTTAGAAACGAATCAGATCGACTTGGGGTAGAATTAAACTTGCCGTTATTTGCTGGCGGTAAAACCAGCTCAAAGACGAGGCAGGCAGCGTTTAATCACCAACATTCATTGGATGTTTTGCAATCTCTGCAGCGCACCACACTCAGAGAAACACGTGATGCTTTCCGAGGGGTTACAACAAACCTTAAGCGTGTTCATGCCTTAAAACAGGCCATCATTTCGAACAAAAGTTCTTTAGAGGCTAATGAAGCCGGCCTTGACGTTGGCACACGGACAATTGTTGATGTCCTCAATGCCCAAAGCAATTTATCACGGGCCAAACTTGAACTCAATGAAGCAAAAATAAACTATATACTCAGCATTTTAAACCTTAAACACAGCGCTGGTTCATTATCTAAAGCTGACCTCGAAACGGTCAATCATTGGTTAGAGCACTGAGACGCTAAATCGCTTTATTGGTCGCCCTTTCTTAAGACGTTGACTCCAGCAAATCAACGTCTTTTGATGCCCATTTTTTGATCGCTAAAATAACAAGGGAACCAAACATCACAAACCCACTCGCCATTAATAACGACGCATCATAATGACCGGTCGCCGCCGCTAAATAACCCGCTATTGTGGGCGCCACAATCTGCGGTACCCCGTAGCTCATTGTTAACATCCCCATTAGTTTTGCCGGCTTTGTTGGATAAAAGCGCCCAGCCATTGTTAACACAATGCTGACAATGCCAACGAAAGTAAAACCGTACAAAGCCGCGCTCAGTAAAGCAAACCATAGGGTCTGACCAATCACCGGGAGCACAATACCCATGGCATGGACGATAAAGGCTAAGAGTAACGCATTCAAAATGCCTGTTTTTCTGGAAATTAAATCCCAAAAAATACAGGCTGGAGCGGCAAAAACACCCAATATCAGAAAGGCCATTTCACCCTGCCCCCTTAATTCATCCTGATTTTCCACAATCGCAACAAGATAAGTCGCGCTGATAACAAAACCAAATCCTGCGCAAAAATAGACAACCAGCATCAGCTTTAAAAAAAGGCGACTCGGAGGCTTATCATCAAGCACTTGCCCTTGCTCACTGATCCCGCTTGTATCTGGGGATGGCAACCAGCACCATGCAGGAATAGCTAACAAGACACCTACCCCGCCCAAAAGCAACCATTGCTCCGACCATATCAACGTTTCCGTCTGTTCGAGCAATACGGCCACTAAGACAATCCCTATGCCGATGCCGGCAAAATGAATGCCCATTTCACTGCGATAATGATGCCTTATCAACCAATTCAGCATCAGACCCGCGCCAATCAATAAGCCTGCTGCCGAGCTAAACCCAGCAACAAACCGGGAAACGCCCCAAACCCAAGGTGATTCAACCAAGCCCATCATGAAAGTGGTAAGAACGGCAAGCACCAAGCCTGTGCGATAAATGCGGTCCTTGATAATAAGGTTTCCCACTAAGGCGGCCGTGAGTGCTCCTGACATATAACCCAAATAATTGATCGTTGCCAACCAACCCGCCAACACCTTAGTTAATCCAGCCTGTTCAAACATAATAGGCATCATGGGCGTATAAGCAAAACGGGCTATACTCAATGTTAGCACTAAACAAAAAATGCCTGACGCAAGGACTTTGTATCGTCGACTAAAGCGGCTCATTCAACATGCTGATAATACGTTCCGCTACGTTGTTTACCGCGCCTTTATTTTTTTCGACAAAGTTATAACCCGCTGCGCCCATCTGATCACGCTTTTCAGGATGCTCAAGCAACTCAATCACTTGCTGCGCAAGCTGATCTGGATTTTCAACTTGTAAAGCCGCTCCTTCTGCTAGCAAACGGCCACTAATCTCAGTAAAGTTATGCACAAATGTGCCGAACAACACAGGCACTGAATGAGCGGCTGCTTCCAGCATATTATGTCCGCCTGTTGGTACAAAGCTACCCCCAATGAATGCAACATCAACTGTCGCATAATACAATTTCAGCTCACCCAGTGTATCGAGCAAAAAAACATCCGTCTTAACCAACGACGATTTTTGCTCACTGCGACGTGTAACGGTATATCCCCGTTTTTCACATAATTTTGCAACTGAGTTAAATCTTTCCGGGTGCCTGGGCACTAACACCAATAGGGTATCGGGCTGCTGTTTTTTTATTATTGAAAAAGCCTCCAGTACCTTCTCATCCTCACCCTCATGCGTACTGGCTGCAATCCAACTGGGGCGTTGCTGAAACCAATCACGCCTGATAACCTCCGCTTGTTCAAATAAATAAGCAGGCATATCGGTATCAAATTTAATATTGCCTGGCACGCTGATTTTGTTTTTATCTAAACCCAGATCGATAAAACGAGTTAAGCTCGCCTCTGTCTGCGCACACACATGTGAAACATGCCCCAATGTTTGCGTCATGAATGCTCCCAATTTTGCATAGCCTCTCGCGGATTTCTCAGAGAGCCTTGCGTTAACAATAATCGAAGGCACGCCCTGTTGCTTCGCTTGGTAAAGCATATTCGGCCAGATCTCAGTTTCCAGAATAATGGCCATTTTGGGTTTAAAACGACGATAAAATCGCTTCATCGCACCTGGCAAATCATACGGCAAGTACACATGATGCACTCGATGACCCAGGAATGCTTTAACACGTGCAGAGCCTGTCGGCGTTGTTGTCGTCACCAAGATAGGAGTATCTGTGTACTTTTTAGCTATCTCATCTATTAATGGGAAGGCTGCCTCTGCTTCACCAACCGATACCGTATGAAACCAGATAACGCCTTCAGGCTGGCCTTTTTCATACCAAGCAAAACGTTCATGCCAACGACTTAAATAAGCAGGCGCCTTTCGCCCACGCACCAGCAGTCGCAAAACGAGAAAAGGGGATAAAAGATACAGTAAGGCCGAATACGCCAGTCGCATGAAATTATTTAGCGTTTAACCATTCCATATAACACTTTACACCCTCTGCCACTGTTTTAAATGTCACATCACAGCCAGCAGCACGCAGCGCCGTTAGATCGGCTTCGGTGAAACTTTGATAATGACCAATCAAATGGTCAGGAAAAGGAATATAACTCAAGCGACCTTTTTGATGATAATCGAGCACACCTTTGGCTACATCATTAAATGGCTGGCTCTTACCCGTGCCACAATTAAAGATGCCCGAAACCGTTGGGTTATCTAAAAACCATAAGTTCACATCAACAACATCAGACACGTAAACGAAATCTCGAACTTGTTCACCGTCTCTATACCCATCACAACCAGCAAATAATTTAATCTCACCAGAATCTAATAACTGGTTATTGAGATGAAAAGCAACACTCGCCATACTCCCTTTATGCTGTTCGCGCGGCCCATACACATTAAAATAGCGTAGACCCACCACTTGACTGCCAATATCTTGTGCGCGTACATATTGGTCAAACAAAAATTTAGAATAACCATACACATTTAACGGCTCTTCATTCTTCAGGTCTTCTTTAAACTCGCTACCGCCCCCATAAACAGAAGCACTGGAAGCGTAGATAAAAGGGACCTGATTGGCTTGGCAGAAATGCAAAAGCGCCTTGGAGTATTCGTAATTATTGTCCATCATAAATCGCCCATCCCACTCTGTCGTGGAAGAGCAAGCGCCTTCATGAAAAATTGCCTCAATGGGCACATCATCAAACCCACCACTCAACACGCCATCTAGAAAGTCGTCTTTATCCATGTAGTCTGCGATTTGACTATCCACGATATTTTTAAATTTTGCGCCATCTTTCAAATCATCGACCACTAGAATGTCGCTAATGCCTCTGGCATTTAAACCTTGAATAATATTGCTGCCAATAAAACCCGCACCGCCCGTTACTATGATCATTTCTTTACCTCTTTTCACTTGTATCGCGAATATTTTTGATTAAATTCGTTGTCGAACACCCTTCAACGTAATCGAGCACATAGGTCGCCCCGCCCGCCTGAGCAACACAATCAAACCCTTCTATATCTTCAATGCTTTTGTAGTCACCGCCTTTAACTAAAATATCGGGCAATATTCGGCAGATATGCTCACGCGGAGAATCTTCAGAAAAAGCACAGACCCAATCAACGCAGGCAAGAGCCGATAACATTTCAGCACGTACTTCCAGCCGGTTAATGGGGCGCTCAGGCCCTTTCAAACGCGATACCGATGCATCATCATTCACTAAAATAATTAATCTGTCGCCCAATGCCTTGGCTTGTTGCAAATATCGCACATGCCCAGGGTGTAAAATATCAAAACAACCGTTGGTCAGCACAATTTTTTCACCATTAATTCGCGCCTTAGCAATCGCGAGTGATAAGTCTTCAGCACTGACAAAACCACGCGGCATATCTTCTAAGGTATGCAAACTAGCTTTTAGCTCATTTTGCGTTACGGTGGCTGTTCCCAATTTAGCGACCACCAAACCCGCCGCCTGATTCGCCAAGACTGTTGCATCGGGCAAACTGGACCCTGCGGCCAAGCAGGCTGCTAAAGTTGAAATAACCGTATCGCCAGCCCCGGTCACATCAAACACTTCTTGCGCCTGCGTCGGCAAGTGAATGGGGTCTTGATCCGGTTGAAGTAAAGTCATGCCCTTTTCGCCACGCGTCACTAACAACGCCTCTAAGTGCAGCTCCTCAAGCAAGGCGGAACCTCGGCTGACCATTTCTTCGTCATTCTTACACTCACCAACAACCGCTTGAAATTCACTCCAATTTGGCGTAATCAGCGTTGCACCTCGATACTTGGTAAAATCTGTTCCTTTAGGATCGACCAACACTTTTTTACCCGCCGCTCTGGCTGTCGCAATCAGCTGCTGCACGGAAGCCAAGGTGCCTTTGCCGTAATCAGACAGCACCACAACGTCATGTAAAGGTAACGCTTGCTCATAGCCTTGCTGCAATTGCTCAACTGGCAAGTCGTGGAAGCTCTCTTCAAAATCCAACCGAATTAATTGCTGATGCCGACTGAGCACCCTCAGCTTAGTGATCGTTGGCTGATCAGTTAAATGCTCAAACTGACACGTCACCTTCGCTTGCTCTAACTGCTCTTTCAACGCACGTGCAGCCGCATCCTTTCCTGTATAGCCCAAGACAGTAACGGTCGAATTGAGACCAGCAATATTAAGCGCAACATTACCCGCGCCACCTGGGCGATCTTCTATGTCTTTAACATGAACAACAGGAACCGGCGCCTCGGGAGAAACACGCGATGTATCGCCCTGCCAATTTCTATCTAGCATCAAATCACCAACAACCAAGACCGCTGCTTGGCTAAAATCAGGTAGCTTCATCTTTTAATTCTTATTCAATAATCTACCCGCCATCATATCATGCGGCATCCAAAGCAGAAAAAGCCTGTCGTAAATTAGCAGATAATTTATAATCTTCGAAAACACTCATTGAGGATATTTTGTTGAGCATTAAAATTTATCACAACCCACGTTGCAGCAAATCTCGCCAGACACTCAAGATTCTTGAAGAAAAAGGCATTCAGCCAGATATTATTGACTATTTAAAAAATAAACCCAATAAAGAGGAACTTGAGACCGTTTTAAAATTACTGGGAATGTCCCCACGTGATTTAATGCGTAAAGGCGAAACCATTTATAAAGAACTCAATCTGAAAGACGACACGTTAAGCAACGAACAATTACTTAACGCAATGCTCGAAAGCCCTATTCTAATTGAACGGCCCATCGTACTGGCTAACGGCAAAGCCGCTATTGGGCGCCCTCCTGAAAGCGTCTTGGATATTCTATAAATGACCACAAACGTTCTGGTTTTGTTTTATAGTCGCCACGGCGCAACAGCCAATATGGCTAATCTGGTTGCACGCGGCGTGGAGGAAGTAGACGGTGTGGAAGCAACCATTCGTACCGTACCCGCTGTTTCTACCGTTTGCGAGGCCACCGAAGACGATATCCCAGATGACGGCGCTTTATACGCCAGTTTAGAAGATCTTCAAAACTGTGATGGATTGGTCTTGGGCAGCCCAACACGATTTGGCAATATGGCCGCCCCTCTCAAATATTTTCTAGATAATACAAGTACGATTTGGTTATCAGGCGCACTGATTGGCAAACCGGCTGCCGTTTTCACTTCCACCAGCAGCCTGCACGGTGGGCAAGAAACAACACTGACCTCAATGATGCTGCCCCTGCTCCACCACGGCATGGTACTGGCTGGATTACCCTACTCTGAACCCGCTCTACTAGAAACCACCTCTGGCGGCACCCCGTACGGTGCCAGTCATTTAGCGGGAACAGATCATACACGCCAGCTGGATGAACACGAATCTCAGCTGTGTCTAGCGCTAGGAAAAAGAATCGCTACACTCGCAAAAAAGTTAAAGTCATCGTGAAATTACCCGGTCAAAAAACCGCCTACTGGCTACAGTTATTAAGCTACCTCTCCTTAATTGCGTTTATTACCGCTTGGATCACTGTGCTTTCTCCGCCTCAAACTTTTCCTATTGCCTTGGTTCTTATTGTTTGTGTCGTACCGCTCCTGTTGCCGTTACGAGGCGTTTTACACGGGCGCGACAAACCCGTAAATTGGGCCGCTTACCTTAGCCTGCTTTATTTCATACACGGCACAACCGAAGCCTTTGCTAACCCCGATACACGGTTATTAGGCATCGCCGAGATCATCATTAGCCTGACTGTGTTTTTTACCGCTTCACTCTACATTCGACACGTTAGCAAACACTGATGCACCCACAACTGCCGCTGCCTTTTAAATTACAAGATGTTTTTAATTTTGAAAACTTCATTGCCAGCGACAATGAAATCGTTGTCCAGGCCTTAAAAAACCCTCATGAGTCCTTTATTTATCTGTGGGGAGAGGCTGGAACCGGTAAAACGCATTTGCTGCAATCAGCTTGCCAACATCAAACCGAGCAGGCTGGTACCGCGTGTTATCTGGCCGCCAAAGAGATAGCCACCAACCCACCCTCTATCCTAGAAGGCTTAGCCAACCTTAATTTAGTCTGCTTAGATGATATTGACACCTTCTTTGGACAAGCTACTTGGGAAGAAGCCCTCTTCAATTTGTTCAATCAGATCAAACAGGCTAAAGGCCGTTTAGTCGTAAGCGCTAGTTTTTCTCCTCAACAGGTAAACATCATACTGAATGACTTAAAAAGCCGCTTGAATAGCGGGCTCCCGTTGAATTTAACAGCGTTAAATGACGAGGACACCATCAAGGTTTTACAAACCCGTGCTCAACAACTTGGTTTAGAGCTTAATCATGAAACAGCCCGCTACCTGATGACGCGTTTCCCAAGGGATATCAATACACTCTGGGGATTGCTTGAGCAATTAGACCAAGCCAGCCTTGCTGCCCAACGTAAATTGACCATTCCTTTTTTAAAAACCACGTTGTTAAACCCACTTCAAATGTGAAACATTAAGCTTATGTTCAGTTTGGACAGATAGGATACTCTTTCTTTTAAATAAGGCCTTTTCATGAGCCACATGCTAAAACAAACTGTTCTTGCTTATGCTTTACTAAGTTCATCATTCGCTCATGCGGGTTTTCTTGACTTTATTAAAGACATTGACACAAGCAAACTCACCAGTTCAACAGCGGCTTCGTTACCGGCAAACCTCAGCAACGCGGAGGTTATTTCCGGTCTTAAGCAAGCACTTAAAAAAGGAACCGCTTTTGCTGTTGACAACCTAAGCTCTGAAGGCGGATTTTTAAATCAACCTGATGTAAAAATCCCCATCCCCGCCAGCTTAAAACCAATTGCCTCGTCTTTGGAAATGATCGGGCAAAATAACCTGGTTGAAAACTTCCAAACGACACTCAATAAAGCGGCTGAACAAGCTGTACCAGAAGCAGCCGCCATTTTCGCTGACACCATTCAAAATATGAGCATTGAAGATGCAGCAAACATTCTAAAAGGATCTGATAATGCAGCCACTGAATACTTCAAAGAACGCAGTTCAGAGCAATTATTGGAAAAATTTCTGCCTATCGTTAAACAAGCAACCAATAACGCTGGCGTAACCGCCAGTTACAAGCAATTAATCGCAAATACTGGCTCTTTCGGCAACTTTATTTCATCACAATCACCTGATATTGATAATTTTGTCGCTCAAAAAGCCGTTGATGCATTATTTTTGCGTATCGCAGAACAAGAAAAGCTAATTCGGGAAAACCCCGCTGCTAGAACCACCGATTTATTAAAAAAAGTATTTACTCCCTAACCTAGAAGAGGTATGAAATGGACAATTTATTATCAGAAGACACCCTTACTCAAATTCTAGAACTACTTACCGTCTACGGTCTTAAGGTCATTGCCGCCTTAGCGATTTTTATTATCGGTAAAATAATTGCTAAAGCCATTAGAACAGGCGTCTCCAACGCCATGAACAAAGGTGGATCAGACCCAATCCTTATTTCGTTTACAACCAATATGCTTTATGCCGCTTTATTAGCTTTCGTAATCATTGCGGCTCTTGGGCAACTCGGCATTCAAACCACCTCCTTTATTGCCATCTTAGGTGCTGCCGGTCTTGCGGTTGGTCTGGCACTTCAAGGCTCTCTCGCGAACTTTGCTGCGGGCGTACTGATGATTATTTTCCGCCCTTTCAAGCAAGGTGATTTTATTGAAGGCGCTGGCGTTTCAGGTGTTATTGAAGAAGTGCATATTTTCAACACCGTCATGCGCACAGGTGACAATAAAACCATTATTATCCCTAATGGCAGCCTGATGAATGGCAATATCATCAACTACTCGACCAAACCAACACGTCGTTTAGATCTCGTTATTGGAATCGGTTACGACGACGATATCAAGAAAGCTAAACAAGTATTAGAAGACTTAATGGCAAGCGAAGAGCGCATATTAAAAGACCCAGCGCCAACCATAGGCTTGCTTGAACTGGCCGATAGCAGTGTAAATTTTGCCGTTCGCCCATGGGTTAACTCTGCCGATTATTGGGGCGTCCATTTCGACCTGCTAGAACGCATTAAACTACGCTTTGATGATGAAGGCATCAGCATTCCTTATCCACAGCAGGACATTCACCTTCACAATTCACCTGCTGATCAATAGGCCATTTTGCTCCATCTTTAAAAGGGCTGTCATACCAGCCCTTTTTTATTGCGCGCATAAAAATACCACTTAATTTCAAAAAATATTGATTTATATCATGAATTTCACTATTGTTAAGCTCACATTTATATCCGCGCTTGGCGCATAACTTAAACCATAAAGGAACAACTAACATGGCTCATGAATTACCTCCTCTACCTTATGCGATCGATGCATTAGAACCTCACATCTCTCAAGAAACTCTTGAATTCCACCACGGCAAACATCACGCGACGTACGTGACTAAATTAAACGGCTTAATCCCTGGAACAGAGTTTGAAAATGCCAGCCTTGAAGAGATTGTTAAAAATTCTTCAGGCCCTATTTTCAACAATGCAGCACAAATCTGGAACCACACTTTTTACTGGAACTGTCTAACACCCAGCAGCACAGAACCTTCAGGTGATTTATTGGCCGCTATCAACGACACTTATGGCTCTGTTGATGCATTTAAAGCTGAATTCACTGACAAATCCGTCAATCTGTTTGGTGCGGGCTGGTGCTGGTTGGTAAAAAATGCTGATGGCAAACTGGAAATTGTTCAAACCAGTAATGCGGGTACACCGTTAACAGCTGGCCAAACTCCACTATTAACATGTGACGTTTGGGAACATGCGTATTACATTGATTGCCGCAATGCTCGTCCTGCTTACATGGACAAATTCTGGGCATTAGTGAACTGGGATTTTGTTGCCAGCAACCTTTAATCCATTTGTTACGGTAAAAAAGGCGCCTTTTAGGCGCCTTTTTTATGTCTTCGAGTAAAGCTCACTTTCTTTATATTGATCATTGGCATGCCGCAATACCACCAGCAGCGCAGCCCCTACGGGTAAGGCCAATAAAACACCCGTAAAGCCAAACAAGTGCCCGCCCGCCATCACAGCAAAAATAACCGCAACCGGGTGTAAGCCAATTTTATCGCCAACCAATATCGGCGTTAACGCAACACTTTCCAAAACCTGAGCCACGCCGAAGACCAACAATATAGGCAAAATCGCACTCGCGTCATGAAGCTGAAAGATTGATGCACCACAAGCCAGCGCAAGCCCTGTAATCAAACCCAAATAAGGCACAAAACTAACCAAGCCCGTCAGCAAAGCGATCAATAAGGCAAATTCCAATCCCACGATGCTTAGCCCAAAGTAATAAATAACCGATAAACTCAACATGACAAGGATCTGTCCCTTAAAAAACGCGCCTAACACCACATCTATTTCTTTTGATATTGTCGTTAATTTACCTTCCATGCGACGAGGAAAAATATCTTGAAGGTGCTTTAACATCGCATCCCAGTCCCTTAGCAGATAAAAGCTTACAACAGGAATGAGTACCAGATTAGCCAAGCCTGAAAGAAGCGAAAGACCGGACGAACTTATAGAGCCCATTACATTGGCCAATATACTGCCAGCACGCCCTATATTCTCTTGCAAGGTTTGTTGTATCTGCTCTGTATTAGTCGCTCCCAAACCATCTAATCGCAGTTGAAACCAAGGCAGTACCGTTTCTCGAACCCATTGAATAATAGCGGGCACTTTCTCAATAAGACTCGTTATTTGTTGCTCGATAAGAGGCACTAAAATAATTAAGATTACCGTCGAGCCAATACAAATAACAGCAAAAACCAGACTCACCGCCCATGTTCTTCGCCACTTCCTACTTTCTAGTGCATTGACTAACGGATTCCCCAAATAGGCCAGTAGTGCGGCAATCAAAAAAGGCGCCAGAACCGGAGAGAGACTATAAATCAATCCGATCAATACCATAAAAAATATAAAGTACTTAGTGCTATTACTGACCATAACTACCGCCCTTTTTTAATATCCCAAGCCTTAAAACCCCACGTCCAGATATACTCCAAACCGCTGATTGATGTTGTTGCCGCAACCGCGTAAAGAGTAAAATTTATCCAAGACTCAGGTATGTCGATAACACCTTGACTCGATATGACCATCACCAAATAGATAATTTGAAAGGTTGTGTTTAACTTACTGGAAAAAGGAGGGGCGCCTTGAAACTCTTCTATCATAAAATGGTATGCCACAGCACCTAAGGCAATAATCAAATCGCGTAACAAAATAATAATAAAAACCCAAAACGGCACTAAATCAGCAAAAACGCCCACTAAAAAACACGAAACCAACAATAACTTATCTGCCAATGGGTCAAGAAAAGAGCCCAACTGACTCGTCCAGTCAAAGCGCTTGGCTAAAAAACCATCCAACGCATCCGACAAGCCGGCTACGGTAAAGAGGATCAAACTCATTACGTAGTGTTCATGCCATAGTAAGTAAATGATGGGCAACACTAATATGATTCTAATAATGCTTATCACATTAGGAATATCTCGTCTGGTCATTTAATTCGCTCGGTAATAAAGAGTTTTTTCCATTAAGTTAGCAGGCAGCGCATTCATACCATCAGGCAAAATATACTGGTTTCTCAGTGAGCTTTCGGGCGATAGCGCATTATTGAGGGCAATCGTCTCTTCCAAAACAGCCACGTCACCCTTGATGACCAAGTTCAACACAACTTTATTATCTATCAACTGCCCCCAGCTCAATTTTTTAACCATGTCTAACGATGATAAGTAACTCGTCATGCTCACAAATTGAGACAAATTCTTCACATCACCCACTTCAATTTTCAGCTGATTTTCCTGACTTGCAACACTTAAAGGCGCATAAGTATCCGCCAGTTTCTCTGCCACTTGGGCAAAAGCCTGCCTAAAAACCAAGCGAGCTGTATTTGATTTTTCAAGCCCTCTATTTTGCTGACTCTCATTCATCAATGTCCAATCAAACTGCCACGCTGCCCCTTTTTTTAACAGTCGACCAAACATCACTTGCGAATGACCATAGCGCTTTGATGCCTGTTGTATTTGCTCAGAAAATCCGCCCCAGACATCATTAAAGCCAATATCTCGCTGATCGGCTAAGTCGAGTAACGGCAAGGTCACATGCAAGCCCATATTGCGCACCTCCTGTGTCAGCATTGCCGCGAGACCACTGTCCGATTCTGCGCCAGCAATAAAGCGCCGACCACCTTCATCAATAGCCAACCATAACAAGACAGAAGGACGATTAGCCCCCCAAACAGGCACACCAAATTGCTGCAAGGTTTGATCTATTCCTGCTTTTTGAAACCGCACAATAAGCCAATAACCTGCCCCCTCATCCATTTGCTTATACTGAAATTGCTCCACATATGAACCCGCATTTGACAAGGCCTCAAGCAGAGTCACATTATCTAATGCGCTACGACGACCACTCACCTTATGCACAACCTCTCGGAGCGCCTCTCCCATGGCCATATTCCTCGCCGCAGAGGATTGATCTTTAACTGCAACGTTAGCCGTGTATAAACCATCTACTTGCACCGCATATAACGGCATAGACAAAAGAAACACCATAAACCCCAATAATAAACGCATCAAAACGCCTGTCATCCTCATTAATATAGGGCATAGCATAATATAGTTACCCCTATTACTGCCAACAATTCACTCAACTGGTATAATTGGCTTTTTTACAACCCAAAAGAATTCATTTTGAGTGATCCAAAAAACAGCCTGAGTTACAAAGATGCAGGTGTTGATATTGATGCTGGCACACAATTAGTAGAACGTATCAAACCTATAGCAAAAAAGACACAAAGACCAGGTGTCCTCTCTGGTTTGGGTGGTTTTGGATCATTATTCGAACTGCCGCTTGATCGTTATAAAAAACCTGTTCTAGTTTCGGGTACAGATGGCGTTGGCACTAAACTCAAACTGGCCATGATGCTTGATAAGCATGACACCATTGGGATTGACCTCGTCGCTATGTGCGTAAATGACATTGTCGTCACCGGCGCAGAACCATTATTCTTTTTAGATTACTATGCAACCGGGCAATTGAACCTAGATGTTGCCAGTGACGTCATCACCGGTATTGGCAAAGGCTGCGAACAGGCCGGCGCCGCCTTAGTCGGTGGAGAAACTGCCGAGATGCCAGGCATGTATGAAGGCGAAGATTATGATCTGGCTGGCTTTAGCGTTGGCATTGCTGAAAAAGATAATATTATTGATGGCTCAAACGTTGGCGTTGGTGATGTTTTAATCGGGCTGGCTTCATCTGGTGCTCATTCAAACGGTTACTCCTTGATTAGAAAAGTTATCGAGCTTCAAGACGACCTCAACCAAACCGTGGGCAACAAGCCCTTAACGGAGGCTTTGCTCGAACCGACTCGCATCTACGTCAAATCTCTGCTGAATCTGATTACCAAACTACCCGTCCACGCGCTCGCCCACATTACCGGCGGCGGCATAACCGAGAACCTGCCCAGGGTATTACCTAAAAACACTGTCGCCAATGTGAAGCTCGGCAGTTGGCCTACACAGCCCTTATTTGACTGGCTTCAAGAAGAAGGTAATATTAGCGATGATGAAATGCTTAAAACGTTCAACTGTGGCATTGGTATGGTGATTTGTGTCGCCAAAGAAAGAGTAGATGCCGTGCTTGATGTTCTTAAAGACAGCGGGGAGTCCGCCTTTGTTATCGGTGACATTGGCAACGCTGACGGTGAACCCAAAGTCAACTACCTATAACCGTATGAACGCCGACTATCGAATTGTTGTTTTAATCTCTGGCTCAGGCACCACCCTACAATCCATTATAGACACCGACCTCCCAGCGACGATTGCCGCCGTTATGAGTAACAAGCCACACGTCTTGGGAATTGAACGCGCAAAAGAGGCCGGTATTCCAACTCATGTTCTCGATCATACCGGCTTTTCTTCACGCGAAGCCTTTGACCAAAGCCTGCAAACCCTCATTGACCAATACAGACCGAATTTAATCGTTTTAGCCGGTTTTATGCGAATTCTAAGTGATGATTTTGTCGAGCATTACTACGGCAAACTCATCAATATCCACCCCTCTCTATTGCCAAAATATAAAGGCATGAACACACATCAGCGTGTTATGGACGAGGGTGAGCCACTCCATGGCAGCAGTGTACATTTTGTTAATTCCGAACTAGACGGCGGCCCCGTTATCTTACAGGCGCGGCTCCCCGTTCTCCCTAATGATAGCCGTGAAAGTCTAGAGCTTAGAATCAAGACAAAGGAACACCTGATCTACCCAACCGCAATTAACTGGCTTGCTGAAGGGCGAATCGAATTAAAAGGCAATGAAATCTACATGGACGGAAAAAAAATGACCGGCCCCGTGGTGATGGATTACATGTAACGTATCAGCGTGAATTTTTTACTAAAAAAAATCCTGCTTTACACCCTCTGCTTTCCCTTTTTACTTTCTTCTAGCCACGCCGTCACCTTTAATCAATCCATTCCGACCTTTAAGGCCGAGTACAAACTCAGCCATAACAACATTGAAATTGGACAGGTTTCTCTCTCTGTCAACCAATTAGCTAACGGCCAATATCAACTGCGCTCGTCAACAAAAACCAGCGGCTTGCTGGCCTTTATTCGAGATGATGATGTCCTTGAAACCAGCCTTTTCGAACTCAAAAAAAATCAATTAAGGCCCTTGTCGTATCAGTACCAACAAGTACTGGGGGATGAGGAAAAAAACGTCCGTTTACAATTTAACTGGCCGGAAAAAACCTTAATTAATTCTTCAAAAGGTAAAACATGGCATTTAACACTAAGCGATGGCATTTTGGATAAAGCCCTGCTTCAAATCGCCCTCATGTTAGATTTACGGGATGTCACAAACCACTCACTCAGCTATCAAGTGGCCGATGGCGGAAAATTAAAAACGTATGCTTTTTCTCCTGTCGGGTTTGAGAAAATCGATGTCGCTGGCAAGCAATACAACACCCTCAAGCTCGCTCGTCAAAAAGACGATAAACCCTTAATCACCTATTACTGGTGCGCCGTGGATTTTTATAACTTACCGATCCTTTTGCAACGTGAAAAATCATACGGAACCTTTGAAATGCGTCTGTTAAGCGTTACCTTTACCGACTAATCTAGCGCGACCAACGCCAGTCTTACGCTTTTGGTAAGGTCACCCCCGTTTGACCCTGGTACTTACCCCCGCGATCACCGTAAGAGGTTTCACAAACCTCATCCGCGCCTAAAAATAATATCTGCGCTACGCCCTCGTTAGCATATATTTTTGCTGGTAGCGGTGTGGTATTAGAAAACTCCAAGGTCACATGCCCTTCCCACTCGGGTTCCAGCGGTGTAACATTCACGATAATGCCGCAACGGGCATACGTCGATTTACCCAAGCAAATCGTCAACACATCCCTTGGGATTCGCAAATATTCAACCGTTCTTGCCAAAGCAAATGAATTAGGCGGAATAATACAAACATCTGATTTTATATCTACAAAACTGTTTTCATCAAAGTTTTTAGGGTCAACAACGGCTGAATTAATATTGGTGAAGATTTTAAACTCATCTGAACAACGGATATCATAGCCATAACTCGATGTCCCATAAGAAATCAGCCTACCCTCATCCGAATGGCGCACCTGTTGCGATTCAAATGGCTCAATCATCCTCTTCTCATCTGCCATACGACGGATCCAGCTATCAGACTTAATACCCATGATCTACCCTCAAATTTATTTAATAACAATATTTGGAATTTTACCGCTGAAATCTTTCGCCTTTGATGAAAGGGAAGCCGCCAATTTTCTCGCCATCTTCCGATAAACATGAGACACCGGACCATCAGGATCCGCAGCAACGGTTGGCACACCGGTATCTGTGCTGGTACGAATCGTTATATCCAGCGGTAACGCACCTAAAAATTCTACGCCATATTCTTTTGCCATGGCTTCACCGCCGCCTTGGCCAAAAATCGCTTCTTCATGTTGGCAGTTTGAGCATATATGAAGACTCATGTTTTCGATAATACCCAGCACAGGAATATCCACTTTCTCAAACATTTTTAAGCCTTTCTTAGCATCAATCAAGGCAATATCTTGCGGCGTTGTCACCACAACTGAACCGGTTACTGGCACCGTTTGAGCCAAGGTCAAATGAATATCCCCAGTCCCCGGCGGCATATCAATAATCAGATAATCTAAGTCATCCCAATTCGTATCATGCAGTAACTGGCCCAGGGCTTGTGTCACCATGGGACCGCGTAAAATCATCGGCGTATCCTGATCCACCAAAAAACCAACTGACATCACTTGCAACCCGTGCCCTTCCATTGGCTGAATAGTTTTTCCATCAGGTGAGCCCGGGCGCCCTGTAATCCCCAACATGGTCGGTTGACTCGGTCCGTATATATCAGCATCCAAAATACCAACCCGCGCACCTTCCGCTTGAAGCGCTAAAGCTAAATTAACAGACGTTGTTGATTTTCCAACACCGCCTTTACCAGAAGCCACGGCAATCATGTTTTTTACGCCGTTCATTAGCTTAACGCCCTTCTGAGCAGCATGCGGTTTAATCAACCAGCCAATCACTACGTCAGCACTATTAACGCCATCAAGCTGTTCAAGGTATTTAGCAATATCAGACTCTAACTGCCCTTTGATACCAGCCGCTGGGTAACCTAGAATCACCTCAACATGAAGCGCACCATTAACCAGTGTTAAATTCTGTAACGCCTTGTTAGGCAAAATACTGTTTCCTGTTAATGGGTCAACAAAATTTTTTAAATGTTGCTCGATGTCTGCTACTGACAATTCACTCATCTGTACTCCAAAAAACCATTCAGTTAAACAACATATTCTATACGTTTATCACCTATTTTTGCGAATTTTAGACTGAGACTAAAACATCCGAATAAAAAAACCGTGCCTTAGACACTTTTTGCAGCGACACTTGCTAAACAACGTTATAAGGAAAGCAACACGCGCTTCCATTAAGGCCATTTTATGGGACAATATCGCCACTAACGTAAAATTCTTAACTGCGAGCGGGATTAAACCACTCTCTTCCGGTCTTGCTGTTTAATATTATTAGCATTCATTATGTCAAACGAAACCAGAAAAATTCTTGTTACCAGTGCCTTACCTTATGCTAACGGCCCTATTCATATTGGCCATTTAGTTGAGTACATTCAAACCGATATATGGGTACGCTTTCAAAAACAACGCGGCCACACCTGCCACTATGTTTGCGCCGATGATGCCCATGGCACACCTATTATGCTAAGGGCCCAACAAGAAGGTATTACACCGGAACAGTTGATCGCCGATACGTGGACTCAACACCATGCTGACTTTCAAGACTTCAATATCGGTTTCGATAATTTTTACACGACTCACTCAGAAGAAACGCGCGACTTTGCCGAGCTCATCTACAACCGCCTTTATGATCAACAGTACATCCATAGCAAAACCATTACTCAGGCCTACGACCCCGTTAAAGAGATGTTCCTGCCTGATCGTTTCATTAAAGGCGAATGCCCAAAGTGCGGCGCAGCTGATCAATACGGTGACAACTGCGAAGCGTGTGGCGCAACTTATTCGCCAACCGACCTAGTCAATCCTGTCTCAGCCATTTCCGGTAAAAAACCAATCGACAAAGAGTCTGAACATTATTTCTTTAAACTGGGCAATTTTGAAGCCATGTTAAAGGAATGGACTCACTCAGGGCACTTGCAAGAGCAGGTAGCAAACAAACTGAGCGAATGGTTCGAGGTCGGCCTACAAGATTGGGACATTTCACGTGATGCCCCCTATTTTGGTTTTGAAATCCCCGATGCACCCGGTAAATTCTTTTATGTTTGGCTAGATGCGCCCGTTGGTTATATGGGGAGCTTCAAAAACCTATGCGATAAAGAAAATTTGGACTTTGACGAATATTGGGCAAAAGACAGCACAACCGAACTGTATCATTTCATTGGAAAAGACATTGTCTATTTTCACGCGCTGTTTTGGCCAGCTATGCTAACAGGGGCTGGTTTTAGAACGCCTACTGCTATTTTTTCACATGGCTTTTTAACCGTAAACGGCGAAAAAATGTCTAAATCGCGTGGCACGTTTATAAAAGCACGCACTTATCTCGATCATCTGAACCCCGAATATTTGCGCTACTACTTTGCTGCCAAGCTCAGCGGCCGTGTTGAAGACATTGACCTTAATTTCGAAGACTTTAGCCAGCGAGTCAATACCGACTTAGTCAACAAAGTCGTTAACATTGCTAGTCGTTGCAGTGGTTTCATTAACAAGCGTTTTAATGGTCAATTATCGTCAAGCTGTTCCGAAGCAGAGCTCTTTCAGTCTTTTGTTGCTGAAAGTGGGCTTATCGCAGCCCTTTATGAATCCCGCGAATACGGCAAAGCCATGCGTGCGATCTCTACTCTGGCCGACAAAGCAAACCAATACATTGATGAAAAACAGCCCTGGGTGGTTGCAAAGCAAGACAACTGCGACGACGAACTGCACGCCATTTGCAGCGTCGGCATTAATTTATTTTATCTTCTTGCCAGTTATTTAAAACCCGTGGTCCCCGAGATGGTCAGCAAGGCTGAACGCTTTCTCAACACAGGTGAACTTCCTTGGCCAGATCAATTAGCACCCCTTACCGACCACACTATCCATAAATTTAAACCGCTGATGACCCGTGTGGATACCGATAAACTGGCTGCGCTCATTGAAGCTTCAAAAGAGAATTTAGAAATAAAGCCTGGCGCATCTCAAGCAAAAGCCTCTCAAAAACCGGCTGATGACTTGGCCGGCACCATCGAATTTGATGATTTTGCAAAAGTTGACTTACGCGTTGCCCTCATTGAAAAAGCTGAGCACGTTGAAGAGGCCGACAAACTACTACGCCTCACATTAAGTTTAGGCGATGAAAAACGGCAAGTCCTCGCAGGCATAAAATCTGCCTATTCGCCTGCCGAACTTGAAGGCCGCCTAACCGTTATGGTGGCCAATTTAAAACCTCGAAAAATGCGCTTTGGCGTATCGGAGGGTATGGTACTGGCGGCCGGCCCTGGTGGTAACGAATTATGGATTCTCTCACCCGATAGTGGCGCAAGGCCCGGCATGCGGATTAAGTAACCCGCTTGAGGTAAAACGTTGACATTTACATTTAATAGAAAATCATTATAATTCTTAAATTGAATATAAAATATATTTTACATTCTATCTGGTTATATAAGAATCGTAACCCAATGAGCATTGATAGGATTTTGGCTCATCAGGGTATACTGGCCAAAAATCGTTATTTACCCTATGTCTGAATACCTACTCATCTTAGTCAGCACCATACTGGTCAACAACTTTGTCTTGGTGAAATTTCTCGGCTTGTGCCCGTTTATGGGCGTTTCAAACAAGTTGGAAACCGCTATGGGCATGGGCTTAGCCACCACCTTTGTATTAACTCTAGCCTCAATTTGCAGCTATTTAGCCAATCAGTACCTGCTCGCACCCCTCGGTTTAGAGTACCTTCGCACCATCACCTTCATTGTTGTCATTGCAGTGGTGGTACAAATAACGGAAGCCGTCGTGCATAAAACCAGTCCTTTATTACATCAAGTGCTGGGCATTTATCTACCATTGATCACAACAAACTGTGCCGTCTTAGGGGTCGCCTTACTGAGTGTTCAAGAAGATCACGGTTTTATAGAATCAGGCTTGTATGGCTTTGGCGCCGCATTAGGTTTTTCTTTAGTGCTGGTTCTATTTTCTACTATCCGCGAACGAATCACTGTTTCTGACGTACCCGAGCCCTTTAAGGGCAATGCTATTGCCTTGGTAACCGCAGGGCTAATGTCTGTCGCCTTTATGGGTTTTTCTGGCCTGATCAAGTTCTAAATCATGTCCTCTTTAATCCTGATTATTTTATTCGCTGCACTGGGTATTCTTCTCGGCTATGTGGCCATTCGCTTTAAAGTAGAAGGCGACCCACTGGTTGATAAAATTGACGCTGTACTGCCCCAAACTCAATGCGGTCAATGCAACTTCCCTGGATGTCGCCCTTATGCCCAAGCTATCGCCAACGGTGAAGCAGATATTAATCAATGCCCACCGGGCGGTGAAGCGGGTATTGCTGCCTTAGCCGATTTACTCGGTGTCGATCCCAAACCGCTTAACGAAGAAAATGGCGTCGAAAAAGCAACCATGGTCGCCGTGATTGATGAAGAAACCTGCATTGGCTGCAAGTTATGTATTCAGGCTTGCCCCGTGGATGCCATTTTGGGTGCCCCAAAACACATGCACACGGTTATTGAAGCCGAATGCACCGGGTGTGAGCTATGCTTACCACCTTGCCCTGTTGAATGCATTACCATGGAACCTGTGACACAAACTTTAACTCTATGGCAATGGGACAAACCTGATGCATCGCCACAAAAGAAGGGCGCATCATGAAACTATGGCGTTTTAACGGCGGGCTCCCTTCTTTAGCCGAACATAAAAACGAATCGGTTCATTTGCCGATCGAAACAGCCCCCGTGCCCAAGCAACTTATTTATCCACTTGGGCAGCACATTGGTAGCCCTGCTAAACCGTTAGTAAAGGTAGGGGATAAAGTGCTTCGCGGGCAAAAGATCGCCAATGCCCAAGGCGTCATCAGCGCACCTATCCATGCTGGCAGCTCCGGCACTGTTGTGAGCATTGCGGATCACCTCATTCCACACCCCTCTGGGTTTTCTGCACTCTCAATAACAATACAAACAGACGGCCACGATAATTCAATAGAGCCCAAACCACAGCCTGACTTTCGGCAACTACCCGCCACAGAATTAGTTCAACTTATCCGTGACGCTGGACTTGTTGGCCTGGGCGGTGCTGCTTTTCCAACAGCGGTCAAACTTAATACACAAAATAAAGTCACCCCAATAGACACGTTGATTTTAAATGGCGCCGAGTGCGAACCGTATATCTCGTGTGATGATCGCCTCCTCAAAGAACGCGCTCATCAGGTTATAGAAGGGATTGAAATCTTGCTGTATATAACGGGTGCCAAACGAGCCATTCTTGCAGTAGAAGATAACATACCCGACACATTTACCTCGATTCAACAAGCCGTCGCACAGAATGGAAATGGTGCCGTTTGTGCCGTCCAAATTCCAACCATTTACCCAACCGGTGGCGAAAAACAACTGATTCAAACCCTAACGGGCAAAGAGGTTCCCAGCGGCAACATTCCGGCTGATATTGGCATCGTTTCCACCAATGTTGGTACTGTGTATGCCGTTCAGCAAGCCATTATTGAAGGTAAGCCACTCACTTCACGGATCATCACCGTCACGGGTGAAGGGGTCAAGAAGCCTCACAATCTTGAGGTTAGAATAGGCACCCCTATCAACGCCTTGATCGACGTCTGCCAAGGCTACACAAAACACGCCGACCGCCTCATCATGGGCGGACCGATGATGGGATTCGCTTTATTAAATGATGAAATCCCTATTGTAAAAGCAACAAACTGCATTTTGGTTGCCAGTCAGCAAGAAGTTATTACAGAGAAGCAGGCAATGCCCTGTATACGTTGTGGTTTATGCGCCAGCGCTTGCCCTGTCTCACTGATGCCTCAACAACTTTATTGGCACAGTCAATCTGATCAACTCGAAAAAGCTGAAAAACTTAATTTATTTGACTGTATCGAATGCGGCTGTTGTGACGTTGTTTGCCCAAGTCATATTCCGCTTGTACAACACTTTCGATACGCTAAAAGTGCGTTGAAAGTGCAAAAGCATGAAAAGCACCTTTCTAACGTTGCTCGAGAGCGATTTGAAGCGCGCGAGAAACGTATCGCCCAAGAGAAAGCCGAACGCGCAGAACGCGCCCGTAAAAAGAAAGCCGCACTACAAAAGAAACCGGCTAAAGAAGAAATTGAGGCTGCCGTTAGCCGCTCAAAGGCAAAAAAAACATCTTTAGAAGAAGAGGATTAAACCATGCAATTTTTAACCTCTAACGCCCCCTTTATTGAACCGCAAAATAGTATCCAAAAAATGATGCTCTGGGTTCTTATTGCTTTAACACCGGGCATCGCCGCTATGGTCTGGCAGTTTGGCTATGGTGTTTTAGCCAACATCATTATCTGCGTGACAACCGCCCTCACCGCCGAAGCAGTTATGCTACGCCTTCGTGGGCGACCTCTCCGCCCCTTTTTATCGGACTTAAGTGCCGTCGTCACTGCGGTCTTATTAGCACTCGCCTTACCCACGCTTGCACCTTGGTGGCTACCTTTTATTGGCGCACTCATTGCCATTGTGATGGCTAAACACTTATATGGCGGCTTGGGGTATAACCCGTTTAACCCTGCCATGATCGCTTTTGCCATTTTAATTGTATCCTTCCCGAAAAGCATGACCGTCTGGGTGCTTCCCCAATCGCTCTTGCCCACCGGCACAAGCTTCTTGGACGTATTCACTCCGCTAACCGATCAACAAGCCAAAAAAGCATTAATTGACGCCATAACAGCCGCAACCCCTTTGGATGAAATGAAAACCCAACTCAACCTAAATAAAACGGTTGAAGAAATACGCACTTCAGCTGTTTTTGGCAACCTGGCCGGTCAGGGTTGGCAATGGGTGTCTATCGCTTATTTAATTGGCGGCCTCGTTTTAATGTACAAAAAAATTATTACTTGGCACATTCCCGCTGGCCTGTTACTCGGTTTATTTATCATCAGTTTTATCTTCTACCTTATAGAGCCCAGCATAAAACCTTCTCCTCTTTTTCACCTGTTGAGTGGTGGCGCGATTTTAGGGGCTTTTTTTATTGCAACCGATCCGGTCACCGCCGCAGCGAGCTTAAAAGGACGTTTCATTTACGGCCTGCTAATCGGCATGCTGACTTATATTATTCGCACGTGGGGAGGCTACCCTGAAGGAATTGCCTTTGCTGTCATTTTGATCAATATGGCAGTGCCTCTTATTGACCATTACACGCCTCCACGTGTTTACGGGCATAAATAATATGACCAATAACAAAACATTATTACTAAAATCTGGCTGGGTGCTTGGCCTGTTTTCGCTTATTGGCATTGGGCTGGTGTCCCTTACCTACTCCATCACAAAGGATCAAATTGCCGATAATCAGCGCATGTTTATTTTACAAAACCTTCGCGAACTGGTGCCCGAAACACTTCATGATAACGACCTCTTATCGGATAACATAACTATCGTAGATGCTAAGGCCTTTGGAAACCAGCAACCCGTCACCCTATACAAAGCGATGAAGAATCAACAACTCTCAGCCATTATTGTCTCCCCTACCGCGGCTGATGGCTACAATGGTTCAATTAAACTGCTGGTTGCCATACGCGAAAATGGTGAACTCATTGGGGTTCGCGTGGTCTCACATCACGAAACGCCAGGCCTGGGTGATGCAATAGATACCAACAAGAGTGATTGGATATACGGCTTTAATGGCCGCTCGCTGACAAACCCCGAAGCTCGCTTATGGCGTGTTAAAAAAGATGGGGGTGATTTTGACCAATTCACTGGCGCAACGATTACTCCACGGGCTGTCGTCAAAACTGTGTTAAAAACATTACAATATTACGAAGCAAATAAGCACTTATTCATTACAACCGCAGCACCTAGTGATCATGAATAGCTATAAACACATTTTAAAAAACGGCCTTTGGGATAACAATCAAGCCTTCGTCGCCTTGTTGGGGCTTTGCCCTTTATTGGCCGTGAGTAATACTGTCATCAATGGCTTAGGGCTTGGCTTAGCAACAACCCTAACCCTTATTTTATCTAACTCCATTGTCTCGATTATTCGCCACCAAGTTGGCACTGAGATTCGTCTCCCTGTCTTTGTGCTCATCATAGCGTCCATTGTGACCGCCATTGAATTAGCCATGAATGCGTTTTTTTACGAGCTTTACCTGATTCTCGGTATCTTCATCCCATTAATTGTCACCAATTGCTCCATTATTGGCCGCGCAGAAGCGTTTGCCTCCAAAATCCCTTTCTCCTCCTCGTTTTTAGATGGGTTGGCCATGGGGCTTGGTTTTACTGCTGCCTTAGTCACCTTGGGCGCTGTACGGGAAGTCTTGGGCTCGGGAACTTTACTGGCCAATGCCCATCTGATGTTTGGTGACTCGGCTAAAGATATGGTGATTTATGTCATGCGTGATTATGAAGGCTTCTTACTCGCTATTTTACCGCCTGGTGCTTTTATTGGTTTAGGCCTGCTGATCGCGCTAAAAAACATCATCGATAAGCGGCTTGCAAAACCAAAAACCCAAACAGTGAATTTTTCAATAGACCCTGAAAAGGCTTAAATTCGGCGTGAGCAGCGTGACGTACTCATGGGAAACACGTGCATACAAGCCAACATCAGCCCTGTTATTTATCACTGTTTCTTTTGTTGCACATACTGTTCTGGCTGCGTTTATTTACAAAACCGGCTTTTTTACCCGTGATGATATCGACAATATTGCGTCAAAAACCATCAACGTTTTTATTGCCGACCCAGCACCGATAACCCCTCCAAGCCCCCATACTCCTCCAGTACCCGTTACGCCTCTAACACCCTTAGAACCAGCGAAGCCCGAACCCAAAAAAATTAAAAAAAAGAAAATTGTCACTCAGGCTCCGTCGACAAAACAAGTCTTTACGAAGCCTAAGCTCGCCAAAAAGAACGTTAAGCCTAATCCGCCTAAGGTCATACCCAAAGAAGCCGCCTCGCCTTTACCAGTGCCCGTGAAGAAACCAGCCGTCTTTGTTTCACCCAAACCCAGCTATCAACCTAAACCCAAATACCCAGCCATTGCTCGACGAAGAGGCGTGGAGGGCTCAGTTATTTTTGAAATTTCTGTGGCAAATGACGGACGCGTTTCTCAAGCGATCGTGATTGAAAGCTCAGGGTCATCTGCTCTGGACAGAGCTGCTTTAAAAGCCGTTAAAACCTGGCGTTTCCCGCCAAGCCAGTTTAATTCTTTATCGAGCTATAAACAGGCCATAGAGTTCCGCCTCAATCAATACTAGCAGACGCCCATTCGCCCCAAATTGGTTCACAATTTGCAGGAAAAGGCGACATCATACCCAATTCACTCCACTGACTTGGCTGATGAAAATCAGAACCACACGAAGCGAATAAGCCTTTCTCATGACACAAACGTGCCAGCAGGCTCGTTTCCTGTTGAGTTTGCATGCCAGACACAACCTCCATGCCACGCCCACCCACAGCGATAAACTCATCTAACAGAGCCGATAACTTGGTGCGCGTCATTTTATACTTTAGTGGATGCGCCAACACAGCAACACCGCCTGCGTTAACAATCCAGTCAACGATGGTCGGCAAATCGGCCCAGAACTGTTTTACATCTCCTGCTTTTCCATCACCCAAATATTTCTTAAAGGCCGCTGATATATCCTTAACTACACCCAACTCAACAAGGTGTTGCGCAAAATGTGGCCGCCCAACATGGCTATAGTTAGCAATCTCTTCAACTCGCTGAAAATCAACGGGACATTTTGCTTTTATTAAACGTTCGGCTATTAACAAGGCTCGATCAACACGTGCTTTTTCTTGTTGGGCTACCCCTTCTTTGATTGATGAACTATCCAGAGTTAAATTCAAGCCGACAATATGAATGCCGATTCCCCGCCATTGTGTAGAGAATTCAATCCCAGGAACAATTATCAAACCATCATGATCAACAGCTGACAATTGCTCATAAGCTAACACTGTATCGTGATCCGTAATGGACAACATCTCAACACCATTCAATTTCGCCCGTTGAACCAGCTCGCTAGGTGTCAACTTACCATCGGAAACAAGAGTGTGTGAGTGTAAATCTACTTTTATCATATTGTTTTAGTGTACACCTTCGAACTCAATTGAATGATAAAATGACGTATTAAAAAAATAACCAGCCGATTAATTATGCAAATTACTAAAGACACTGTTGCACGCCTTCATTACACCTTAAAAAATGATGAGGACAACATTATTGAGTCGTCCAATGCCAATGAACCTATTGCCTACCTGCAAGGGCACGGCGGAATGATTCGTGGCGTACAATTAGCGCTTGAAGGCAAACAAGCTGGCGATAAATTTAGCGTTTCTGTCGAGCCTCATGATGGCTATGGAGAGCGCCGTGATAACGCTATCCAAAGCGTTCCGGTTAAGCATTTAATGGGCGCTAAAAAATGGCGCCCCGGTATGATCGCTACCGTACAGACTGATAAGGGCCAACATCAAGTCAGTATTGTAAAAGTAGGCAAATTTATGGCTAAAGTCGATACCAACCACCCACTCGCTGGGCAAACGCTTCATTTCGATATTGAAGTTGTTGACGTTCGAGAAGCCACACAAGAAGAAATTGCCCACGGGCATGCACACGGTGCAGGCGGTCATCAGCACTAAACCTTAACGCTTGATGCCTAATTTACCGATCTTATATTCATTTCGTCGCTGCCCTTACGCCATGCGTGCACGGTTGGCGATTAAGCACTCAGGTATTGAAGTCGTTTTGCGCGAAGTAGTCTTACGCAACAAACCGGCCGCCATGTTATCTATTTCTCCCAAAGGAACTGTACCTGTTCTTCAGCTAGCAAATGGAGAGGTGATTGATGAAAGCTGGGATATCGTCCATTGGGCGACAACACAGCATGAACCGAACAAGGTAAGGGGAAACCCAACTCGAATTAACGAAGCCAATCAATTAGTACAGCAAAATGATAAGGAGTTTAAGCAGCATCTCGATCATTACAAGTACGCCGACCGTTTTCCTCAATTTTCTGCCGAACATTATCGTACTCAAGCAGAAGATTTTCTTAGCCTCTTGGACCAGCAATTAGCACAACATGCGTTTTTACTCGACAATCAACCATCCATTGCTGACATCGGCATTTTCCCCTTTGTTCGCCAATTTGCACACGTGGATATTGAATGGTTCCGGCAAACGCCTTATCAACATTTACAACGCTGGTTTGACTATTATTTATCCTCCGAGCTTTTCGCCAGCATCATGAATAAATACCCCGCCTGGGAAGAAGGGCAAGAACCACTGACCTTCTAAAGCCTTTCTTTTATCCCATGCCTGGCTTAAGATAAAAAATCAATGGAGATGAATATGCCTTTAATTATGCGCCGGTTCTTAATCATATTAGCAGTCTGCCTGACATTAAATGGCTGTGCAGGTATTACCTATCACGCCCAACCACCACAAATTAGTATCAATAATATTCAACTGGTCGATGCACAATTGCTCGAACAGCGGTATGAACTCACGTTACGCGTTCAAAATACCAACGATTTTCCTTTTTTTATTAAAGGCCTCAGTTATCAGCTGGATATTAATGGTTCAAAATTTGCGCATGGCGTCAGCAAGCAATCACTCGATATTTTGCCTTATGAAGAAAAGCTGCTGACTGTCTCGCTAGTCAGTAACACACTGGGCATTATCAACCAGCTGCAAGCGCTATCTAAGACAAACGATGCCCTGCATTTCCGTTTAAAAGGTAACGTCAGTCACGGCGCGTATAATTTAACCACCTCGTTATACAACTTACCGTTTGAAAAAGAGGGCACGCTTAAACTCTCAACCTTATTAAACAAATGAACCAAACCACTACTGGTTCACTCTAAGGGATGAGCATTGACCATAAAAAGGAGATCAAATGAAACCACTATCCCTGTTGGGTTTAACGTTACTTTTAATCGCTTGCACAGGGCCCAATCCATACGGCGCATCGAGTGAAGGGTATACGCGCAGCGAAGCAAACCAAACATTACAGGTCAGTCAAGGAATTATCATTGACCTTCAACCCGTCACCATAGATTCAGAAGGTAATTTAGTGGGCAAAACAGCCGGCGGACTCATCGGTGGTATTGCCGGTAGCAGTGTGGGTGGTGGTCGCGGTAGTGCCGCTGCCGCAGTCACAGGTGCTGTTGTAGGTGGCATCATCGGCAATAAAGCCGAGGCGTTATATAACAAAGCGAATGGCGTTCAACTTACCGTTCAACTCGATAATGGTCAGGTACAGTCCGTCGTACAAGAAGTGAATACCAACGTTATGTTTAGAAAAGGCGATCACGTAAAACTTGTCCAAGGTGCTACTGGAAAAGTTCGTATTATCCAATAAAACTTACCGTCCGCCCAACATCCCTTTAATAGCTGCTGGCAAATCTGCCGGCAGCAAAATGGTTTTTGCGTTGTCAGAATTCGACATATCTTGAATTGCATCAACGTATTTTTCACCCAGAATATACATCACTGGCAACTCTTTATCTTGAATCGCCTCTGCCACTTTGGTAATGGCTTCTTTACTGGCTTCGGCCAACACCACTTGTGCTTCACCGTCTCGTTTAGAGGCTTCTAAACGACCTTCGGCCTCTAAAATAGCGGCTGATTTTTCACCTTCTGCGCGAGTGACTGTGGCACGACGTTGCCTTTCTGCCGCGGCTTGCTCTTCCATGGCATTTTGCATCGTGTCTGATGGCGTAATATCTTGAATTTCAACTGTTTTAAGCGTAATCCCCCAATCGGCTATATCATCGGATATGGCTTCTTTTAAACGTGCTTTTATAATATCTCTTGAAGACAGTGCGCCATCCAGCTTCATTTCACCAATAATTGAGCGCAGCGATGTTTGCACTAAATTTCTAATCGCAATGCGGTAATCTTCCACACCGTACACCGCTTTTTCTGGCGAAACAATATTAATATACGACACTGCATTAGCAATAATCACCGCGTTATCTTGTGTAATCACTTCTTGCGAGGGAATATCCATCACAATGTCTTTCGTGGTGACTTTATAAGCCACTTGATCGATATACGGCATAATAATATTTAAGCCCGGGCCTAATGTTTTATGGTATTTACCTAAGCGTTGAACCACATGTTTAAACCCTTGGGGAACCAGCTTGACCCCCATGGATATGGTAATAAAAACCAACCCTAAAAAAACACCTGCAACGATTAATCCTTCCATCTCTTACTCCTCTATTAGTTACCGCGCTTTACTGACAACGAGCGTATTACCCGAGGCCTCTTTAATCTTCACTTTATCACCCACATTAACTTTTTCATCACAAATGAATTCCCATTCATCATCACCCAGAATAGGTGTTGTAAAACGTACATGCCCACGTGATTGTTCACTGGGTGCTTTAATCACCAAGCCCATCTCACCGGCTATCGCCTCTTGAGTAATGCCTGCTTTTGTTCTATCCGTCATTTTTGGGCGTAAATATTTAAACCAGGCCGCGCCGAATATCACCGACGATACCGCCCAAATGAATAACAGCCAACTCATCGCAAGCTCAGGCGATATTAATAATGACATGGCCACCACCAACGCACCTAAACCAAACCACAAGACGGTAAAACTCGGCAAAAAAATCTCAAAACCAATTAACACCATGCCCAATACCAGCCAATGCCAATATGCTAATCCAATACCCATCATTGCCTCATGTCCTTATCACTGTAGCCCATCATAGCCCTACGTCAGCTGCCTGAGAAGCACTTCCGAGTCATTATAATCAAACGCTAACGGGCGACACTTGCCCGCTTCTTCCAATATTAAGCTGGGGAAGCTATTCGCACGAATGCTTCTGGCAAATTTTAATTCTGCCAATAATTGTTGTTTTATTACTGTACTATTCAGTGATTCAGCAAAAATATCGGTGTTTAAGCCCACTTCTTTCGCACATTCAATTAACACCGCCTCATCTGATGGGTTTTTAGCCTGTAGATAATAAGCCTGTTGAATAGTCAAAATCATCTGCTTTTCTGCCGCAGGGTCTTGCTCTTTTGCTGCCATAACAGCCCGACAAGAGGGGTAAGTAGACCGCCTAGGCTGGCACTTAACCCAAAAGTCATGATTAAACTGTGTCCCCGGAATTTGTTGTTCAATGCGCCGCCAAGTCTCTCTGATGCTTTGCTGTAAACTAGCATGCATTAATTCATCACTATCAGGGGCTAAGCCTCCCAATAAATAACGCACTTCCAATGCACTCGGCAAGCTTTTCTGTATTTGCTGCCAAACCTGCCGAAACCCCCAACACCAACTACACATTGGGTCGTGTACGTAGTACAACACTTTATCCATATTGTTTTACCCAGTTATGGATAATACGCTGCAATTGGCTTAAGCCATCGGTTAATGCTGCGGGGCCCGGCTGTAAAATATTGACTGATTTAATTTCAAACAATTGATTATGTTGTACGGCCGGAATAGTTGCCCAACCGTCTCGTTCAGCCACCCTTTCAGGTCTAAATTTTTTACCGCACCACGAACCAATAATAATATCAGGCGCTCGATCAATCACCCGTTGAGGGTCTTCAATAATGCGCTGTTTACCACCCGCCTCTTCAGAAAGTTCGGGAAAGCAATCCACACCACCGGCCATACCAGCCAATTCAGACACCCACTTAATACCCGAAATAAGCGGATCATCCCACTCCTCAAAATAAATAACGGGCTTTTTTATATAGTCTTTAGCCTGTTTTATGCAGTCATCTATATTCTTTTGATATTGCTCAACCAACACCGCTGCCTTTTCTGGCTTACCAATCAGCGCACCCAAGGTATGCAACATATCGAAAATTTCGGCCACCGAGCGTTGGTTAAACACATGTACTTGCAAACCCGCACGGACCAATTCCGCCGTAATATCGGCTTGCATATCAGAAAATGCTAATACCAAATCCGGCTTTAGCGCCAAAATTTTATCTATTTTTGCCGAGGTAAATGCAGAGACTTTCGGCTTTTCTTTACGTGCAATAGCCGGGCGAACCGTAAAACCCGAAATACCCACGATACGCTCTTGCTCGCCCATTAAATAAAGTGCTTCGGTGGTTTCCTCTGTCAAACAAACAATGCGTTGTGCGCCGTTGTATTGTGTGTTCATTTAGCTCACCCCCTCTAAACGTTCTAAAGGACTAACCACTTTATTTAAATTTTGTTTTAGCACATGCGTGTAGATTTCTGTTGTTTTAACATCTTTATGCCCCATTAACTTTTGCACCACGCGTATGTTTGTTCCTGCTTCTAACAAATGGGTCGCAAATGAATGGCGCAATGTGTGTGGCGATGTTGGCTTACTAAGACCCGCTTTATTTTTTGCCGCCCGAATCGCTTTCTGCAAGTTAGACTCATTCACATGGTGGCGCCGAATTGCACCGCCTCTGGGGTCTTTAGACAGCTTGCCCGATGGAAATGCATATTGCCAATCCCAAGACGCTGGCGCACTAGGGTATTTTTTAGCCAATGCATCTGGCAAATAAACATTCGCTGTACCCTCTGCCACATCCTTTTCAAACATTGATTTAACTTTCAACAAGTGTTCTTTTAATTCATCAACAACCGATGCCGGCAACAATGTCACCCTGTCACTCCCACCTTTACCATCACGTATCACCAATTGGTGTTGATAAAAGTCAATATCCTTCACCCTAAGCCTAACTAGTTCCATTAACCGTAAACCGCCGCCATACATTATTTTTGCCATTAATAAATTAACACCCGACATATTAGTGAGCAATAAAGTCACCTCCTCAACAGACAAAACAACAGGAATTCGCACGGCTTTTTTAGAACGAACGGGGGACAAATCGTCCGCTATTGGCAAGCCCAACACATGCTTATATAAAAATACAATCGCATTCAACGCCTGAGACTGCGTTGAAACAGCCACGTTTTTTTTAATTGCCAAATAAGTCAAAAAACCTTCAATTTCAGCCTTACCCATGTCAGATGGGTGGCGCTTATCATTAAACAAAATAAATTGCTTAATCCAACGCACATATGACTCTTCAGAACGAATGCTGTAATGGTGATAACGCATAACCTCAACCACCTGATCCAATAGCTTTTTAGATTGCGGTTTAAACGGCGTTAAATTAGACGACTTTTTGGAACGATAACCCATGACTTATCTTAATCCATGTTATATGCTTTAATATCATAATACATGGAAGTACTATCCGCCTATGTCTATTTAATACGTGGAACATGACTTCCGCTTATTAACACTGTTAAGTGCCCAGAGAAAGGAGACTATCGTGTTCGGAAAACTTTTTGGTAATAAAAAGGCAAGCCCACAAATCACTGACAAGCAAATCCACGATGCTCTAGGGTTTAGTCATAAGTTTCTAGAGATCTGCCAAGGGTTTTTGCCAGATGATTTCGACAAAACACTGACAGCAGATAAATTCTACATATTGATAGGCTTTCAGTTTGGCGCATTCAGCGCTTCTGCTAATATTGTTGGGTTAACGCCAAGTGCAACTGCTCAAATCTTTCCAACTCTTTTAGAAACACTAAATGGAATATCTAAAGAGAAAGCGCAAGCGATAATGAGTAAAATCCCAGATTTAATCGATCAAAAATATCCACCTATAGAAATCGGCGGCAATGCATTGGATAATTTCTATTCTTCTGAGAGCGAGGCCGCAAAAATAAAATATGCTCAAGAACTGGCTCAGTTAATTAGCCAATATGAACAGGGGCAAAAGTGAAGCACTTAACAAGGCGCTCAAAAATGACCCGCATTGCTACGTTCCATTTTGTGCATTTGCTTCGCAAATTATCGCACAAAATTCCACTCCACAATGCGGCCATTTTAGCGCGGCGTTAAGTGTCTTTATAGGAGAAGCAAATGATTCCTTTAAGTGTAGGTATAAGTTTAGCAGTGCTGTTAGCTATCCTTTCAAGAGTTACCAAGTTTGATAAAGACCGAAGCTATTTTGCTACTTTATTAATAATTATTGCGACATATTATGTTTTATTTGCATTTATGTCCTCCGAGGCACTAATTACAGAGATAGTTATTGCATCAGTATTTTCTGTAGTGGCTTTAGCAGGAGCCTTGCGTTGGCCTATATTGTTGGGTATCGGAATTTTATTGCACGGAGTATTTGACTACTACCATGGACATTTTATTAACAACTCAGGTGTGCCTGAGTGGTGGCCAGCATTTTGTGCGGGCTTCGATATTGTTTTTGGTATTTGGGTTATTTATTTAATTCAAATTAAAAAAGTGTATGAAGCATCGTGAATAAAACACTTAACAAGCTAATCAATGGGGTCAGACTCGATTGATTGGATTGTAAAACGTTAAGTGTAAAAATCAACAAGCAGATCTCAGTCTTAAATTATCTACACCATTAAAAAAATCAATCCAAACACTTAAGTCTACTAAAATCATTATTTAGCTCTTATTTCTTCCAGGTTGCCTTCCCACTTTAGCTTGCCCCTAAGAGCACGTATAGATGCCTGTTTATTCGGCTTAATCAATGCTTTAAACCCTAATTCAACAGCTTCTTTTTTAGTGCTTAATCCAGTTGCTTTTAATGCATCAGCCATTAAGCAATACGGTGTAGAGTTCCGTTATTCTCTTTATCTGTGTCATACACCTTCATCTCTCCGAATTTCAGCTAATTGGGCGTTATGCTTAAAAATATTGACATACTAGATATAGTATCTATACTGTTTTTAGTATGTGGGAAATATATGAACACAAAAAAGTCACGAAGCAACTTAATTCATTGCAAGTTGATATATTGAAACGATATGAAAAATGGAAAGACATCGTAACTATCTCTGGTCCAAGTGGCCTAAAACTGATCAAAGGTTTTAACGATGAACCATTGCAAGGTGAGTGGAAAGGTTATCGCTCATCGCGTTTAAATCTTCAGTATAGAGTCATCTATAAAGTCGATAATGAGCAACTTTTTGTCTATGTCGTTAAAGTGACTCCACACGATTATCGGAGAAAATAGTATGAAAGACTTTAAAAAAGCAAAAACCAAAGTAAAAGTATCCATTGGTGAGTCAGTCCGCATTATTCGTGAATTACAAGAATTAAGTCAAAACCAATTGGCAATACTTTCAGGTATTCCTCAATCAACTCTTTCAGCAATTGAACACGACAAAATCAATCTAGGTGTTGAAAGAGCAAAGGTACTTGCACGAGCATTAAAATGTCATCCTGCCGTTTTAGTCTTTCCTGGCTGGAATGTAAATGAAGAAAAAGCAGCATAACAATAAGCTGCACATGGAAATTTTGCTCTGCTACGCGCCGCAAAATCCCAGTGAGCTTCGCCGTTATGTGAATGCGAAAATAATTAACTTTCCCAATTTCAGAAATTATGAATAAGGTAATTCTAGAATCAAAAATAACATGCCCTATTTGTGGGAGAGTAGAGGAGGAAATAATGCCAACCGAATACTGTCAGTTTTTCTACGAATGTAAAGGCTGTAAAAATATACTAAAACCAATTTCAGGTCATTGCTGTGTATTTTGTTCTTACGGTTCGGTTAAATGTCCTCCTATACAAAAAGGTGAAAGCTGCTGTGAGTAATTCACATAACAAAAAGTTCTACGCGGACATTTTGGCTTCCTTTCCGTTTTGGGTGCCTTCGGCACTTTACCCAAAACTCCAATCCAGCCAAAACGCCGGTTAATCTTGGCGTTAGTTGCAAAAAGGAAATTCATGCCGTTAATCAATAACAATCATTCGTGCCACAGAAAGCGCGATAAAACGCTCGGCGCGCCCGAATTAATAGCAATTGCACTTGGCGGCATGGTTGGTGGCGGAATATTTACAATCCTCGGCATCTCTGTTTCATTGGTAGGTGTTTTTACGCCTTTGGTAATCATAATTGGCGGCATGTTTGCATCACTTGCTGCTTATTCCTATATCAAGCTAGGCGTATATTACAAAGATGAAGGAGCTACCTACTCATTTTTTAAGAAAACATTTCCATCATCTCCTTTCGCAGCCTCACTCATTGGGTGGTGGGTCATATTTGGTTATATAAGCACGCTCGCCCTTTATGCTTACACTTTTTCATCTTATGCAATTAGTGGATTTGCATTTTCAGAAAGCGAAATAATTAGAAAAATTGTTGCAGGTGGTATCATTCTGATTTTTACAATCATCAATGTCTGGAGTGTAAAAGGAATGGGCAAGCTAGAGGATCTAATGGTATATACAAAACTAGTGATACTGGCCATTATATCCTTCGTGTTAATAAACAATAGCAACACAACATTACCAGTTTTATACACTGAGCAACCGCAAGTTAGTGTCCTAACAATACTTATCGTAGCATCTATCACTTTTGTAGCTTACGAAGGATTTCAACTCGTTATCAATGCTGTAAATGAAATGGATTCGCCTAAAAAAAACATACCAAGGGCAATTTATTCAGCTATTTTTCTTGCAATTGTAATTTATGTCGCCATTTCTTTAGGAGCAATACTAGCAATACCCTTTGATGAAATAATTAAAAATAAAGAGTATGCGCTTGCATCAGGGGCCGATAATGTGTTGGGTCATTGGGGAACTGATCTAGTCATTATCGGAGCTTTATTGGCAACGAGCAGCGCTATTAGTGGCACGGTTTTTGGTGCATCAAGGCAAATGGCTGTAATCGCAAAAGACGGCTACTTTCCATCAATACTATCCCGTCGTGTAAATCACGTTCCCGTCTTTGCTATTATCTGTATGTCTGCTTTTGCTTTTCTGCTTGTACTGGCGGGAAACTTAGAAGTCATTCTTGAATTTGGAAGTGTTACGTTTCTTCTAGTATCACTCCTAATGGCATATGCTAACTTTAAAATACGTGAATTAACCCATTCTTCATTAATTCTTACAGTAATTGCTATTACCGGACTTCTCATAGGTACTTTGCTCATTCTTTTCTATGAGTTTACGAATCAACCTGAGCAACTTATTTTTATCGTTGTACTGTATGCTCTTTTAACGATCGGCTCATGGCTGTATTCAAGAAAACATACTCATAAGGTCAGCAACTAACAATGCGCTCGTTCGGACGCAAACTACGCTACGCTTCGTTTGCGCCGCACAGCTTGGACGTTATGTGTCTATTAGCATGAACTCCCGAAACAGCAAATCACATTTTTTATTGAGGATTGCAACTTTTGAAAGCAGAACAAAAAACATTTCTCGACCTTAAAATAGTAAAGCAAAAAAAATATGCCGATATTGAACAAGAAATGGGCGTAAGCCGAAAGCAATTAACGAAATGGTGGCGGGAGCTAAAGGACGTTCGCGAACCTCTCTCAATAATCAGAAAAATCTGGAAAAATAAATGCTCTCAAATTGGTTTTTGGCAATTCCATCAGTGGGTTACAGAAACTGACAGGAAATGCCATTACTGTGGAATCAATGAAGAGCAAATTAAATATCTAATCCAAGAAAGAAAAATACACACAAAACGTCTACCAACTAGAGGAAGGACACTCGAAATAGAAAGGCTTGAACCAAACAAACCTTATGACGAAATTAGCAATCTTGTTTATTCTTGTTACTGGTGCAACAACGCAAAAACTGATGAGTTCTCAGAAAAGGAATTCAAACAAATCGGTGAAATTATTGAACATATATGGAAAGCACGACTTAATAATCAAAAACCTCGGAACACATAACAATTTTATTAAGCTCGTTCGCTGGCGCTCACTGGGACGCTCCACTTCGTTACGCGCCCCTTATAATTGGCGTTAAATCGGACCGCTCGCTATCACTCTCGTTCCGATTTAACGGCAGCTGGCAATGAACATTGCCCTAGTAAGACTACGGCGCTTCGCGCTCCGTCTAACAAGGGCAATAACGGGAAATTATTCCCATAACTTTACGAGTAAACTGATGATAATAATTCCCGTTATTGCCAGCTGCTGTTAGAGAAAAGCATTGCTTGAAAACATTTTACCCTTTACCATTCGATACTCTTTAAGTCGCCGATAAAACAATGCCCTCTTTGATAGTGAACAAGCAACACGTATCGTTAAAAATGCTCCTGATAAGTATTGCTTTGCTTATGGGGCAGTATGTTGCGCTTGTTCATTCAGTTGAACACCCGTTTCATGAGGTAACTCAAGCTTGTAAGGCCTATATTGCGCTGGAGCAATCAAAAGATGGCCTGCTTTCTGATTGCAGCAAAAACATCACCCCTGTTGCCCAAACGAGCCACCAGGCATATTTCGCCAACATCCTATTAATTGGCACACAAGCCCTATATAGCATTCGTGCCCCTCCTTCACTCTCTGTTTAATCACTAATGAACGACCGGCGCAGCTTTTAGGTTGCGCCAACTTTATTATCTATTTAAGAGAGGTTTTTTATGCGTACTCCATTACTCGCGGCAGGCCTTGCGCTTGCTTTTTTATACTCGCATCCAATTTTAGCGGACAGTGATCTTAGCTCACTAAAACAGCAACTGAATCAAATAAAACAACATTACGAGCAGCGTATTCAAGCATTAGAAAATCGTTTAGAAGCGGCTGAAAAAAATGCGACACATGCAAATAGCAAAGTGAAACAGATTGAAGAAACAGTCATAAAATCTTCAACGTCGAAACCGGCCTTTAAAAATCAAAACAGTTTTAACCCCGCCATCAGCTTAATTTTAGATGGCCGATATGCAAGCTTTAGTAATAAGCCTGAAGAATATGAACTACCTGGTTTCGCCTTAGGCGGCGAATCGGGCTTGGGGGAAGAAGGCTTTTCTTTGGGCCATACTGAACTTGTTGCCAGCGCCAATATCGATGATAAATTCTATGGTCAAGCGGCCCTTGCTTTGCATGACCATGAAGGCAGCACTGAAGTCGAGTTAGAGGAAGCGTTTATTCAAACGATTGGCTTAGGAAACGGTGTAACTGTAAAAGGCGGGCGTTTTTTCTCGGCAATGGGTTACTTAAACGAACAGCATGAACATGCTTGGGATTTTGCCGATGCACCGCTTATTTATCGCGGTTTATTTGGTCACCAACTACGTGATGATGGGTTGCAAGTCAGTTATATCGCACCAACCGATACCTTTTTACAATTAGGTGCCGAAGCGTTTAAAGGCAGCAGTTTACCCGCAGGCGGTGAGTCAGATAATGTTGGTGCATGGACAGCCTTTGCCAATATCGGTGGCGATGTTGGCGTTGAACATAGCTGGTTATTCGGGTTAAGTCACTGGCAAGCTAATGATATTGATGGCCGAACCAGTGGTGGTCATGCGCATGAAGGTGAAGACGAAGAAGAAACGCCGTCTTTTTCTGGTAAAAGCAAAATCAATGCGGTTGATTTTGTTTACAAATGGGCGCCTAACGGTAACCCCAGTCAGCAAAACTTTAAATTCCAAGTCGAGTATTTTGATCGCCATGAAGAGGGCGTGATAACAATGCTTAACAGCGATCCCTTGGAAGTAACCCGTTATGATGGTGAACAAAACGGTTGGTATGCTCAAGCTGTACACCAATTTAAGCCCCAATGGCGTGTAGGCCTACGCTATGACCAGTTAGACAGCAGCAACTCTGGAGCTGATACGGATATTCTGGAAGAAGCCGGTTTAGATAATGAAGGCCATACACCGAAGCGTTACAGTGCGATGGTGGAATGGTTGCCAAGTGAGTTTAGTCGTATCCGTTTACAGTTCAACCGGGATCAATCTTATGAAGATACGGATAACCAGCTATTTTTACAGTATACCCACAGCCTAGGTAGCCATGGCGCTCACCAATATTAAGAGGGTTTCAGATGTTAATTAAAAAATTCAAAAAAAATTGCCTATTACTGCTTTCCTTATTATTGCTTAGTAACCCCTTATATGCGGGGCTTGAAGTTTTTGCCTGCGAACCCGAATGGGCCTCGTTGACAAAAGAACTGGGTGGCGAACATGTGGATATTTATACAGCAACGACTAACCAACAAGACCCCCACCATATTCAGGCGCGCCCGAGTTTGGTAGCTAAAGCGCGCCAAGCAGACTTATTAATTTGTACCGGGGCGGAATTGGAAATTGGTTGGCTTCCGTTGTTGCTACGTAAATCGGGCAATCCAAAAATTCAAGAAGGACAAGCAGGTTACTTTTTAGCAACCGATTATGTTGCCTTATTGGACAAGCCCATTGCGTTAGATCGCAGTATGGGTGATGTTCATGCGGCTGGAAATCCACATGTTCATCTTGACCCTGTTCGGGTGCAAATAATTGCAAATAAACTCAGCGAAACTCTGACTAAGCTTGATCCGGCGAATCGTTCTAATTATGAAAAAAAATTAGCATCGTTTACCGAAAACTGGCAAAACATGATCCAACAGTGGGCAGAACGTACTCAACATTTAAAAGGAAAGCCGATTGTTGTGCATCATAAAAACTGGACTTACCTCCAGCATTGGTTAGGGCTAAATCAAGCTGCCGTATTAGAGCCTAAACCGGGTATCCCATCAACCAGTTCTCATTTGAGCTCATTGGTATCGGGTTTAAAAGCAAATCCTGCTCAGGTGATTGTTTATGCAAGTTACCAAGATAACAAAGCGGCAAACTGGTTATCCAAAAAAACCGGCATTCCTACCCTTGAGCTTCGTTTTAGTCCAGCTACAGATGAGACTTTGGCTCACTGGTTTGACCAGCTATTGAATCAATTGGTAGCGTTGTCAGCATGATAGACAGCTTAGATATCAGCATCTTGGGGCCAGCGTTTTTCGCTGGCCTGCTAGTCTTGGCCAGTCATGTGCCGCTAGGTCAGGAAGTTTTAAAACGCGGCATTATTTTCATTGACTTGGCGATTGCACAAATTGCAGGCTTTGGCGTTATTTTAGCAACACAGATCGGTTTCGATTCTCACGGGTGGGAAGTTCAATTAGTTGCCACTAGTAGTGCATTACTGGGCGCCGTTGGGTTAAGTTTATTAGATAAATATAAACCGCAAATTCAAGAAGCCTTGATTGGCGTGAGTTTTATCTTAGCGGCAACAGGCAGTATTTTATTATTGGCGAATAATACACATGGTGGCGAACAACTTAAAGAGCTCATGGTTGGGCAAATTTTATGGGTCACTTGGGATGAATTGATTCCCTTAGCGCTTGTAACAGGCTTCATCTTAGTGATGTGGTTTTTCTTCAAACTTAATCAACGCCTGGGGTTTTATTTATTATTCGCCTTGGCGGTTACCAGTTCTGTTCAACTGATTGGTGTTTATTTGGTCTTTGCCAGCCTGATTATTCCGGCGTTGGGTAGTCGTGATTATGCTGCAAAAAAATCACTCAGTATCGCCTACCTTATTGGTGCTTTCGGATATGGTATTGGGCTTATTGCTTCGTCAATGCTAGACTTGCCGAGTGGTGCGCTTATCGTTTGGGTGATTGCTTGTATTGCTTTGTTAGCTGGCTTTTTTGCTAAGAAAGGACATCAAACGGTTTAGCTATACCACATCACTCAGAACGCTTGAGTCATATTATATTTTTTCTTCTGCATTCTATAGGCATAATTACGTGAAAGTAGACTCTTACCTATCAAGCAACACTGGGGACATTAAGCAACTTTTTGCTAGCGTGTTTACAGATTCTGAAGGCGCCTCTGAAGGGGTATTAATTGGACAATTAGTGCATGACATCGTCACCCTGACTCACAAAGAAGACCTTTATGGTTACGTAGCCATTGAAAATGAAAAAATTATTGGCTGCCTTTTTTTCACTCGATTATCCTTTCAACAAGGCATCAGTGCTTTTCTTTTATCGCCCATGGCCATACAAACAAATTATCAGGGCAAGGGCTTTGGCCAACAGTTAATTAATGCTGCCCTTGAAGAATTAAAGAAACAAGATGTTCACTTGGTCTTTACTTATGGTGACCCGACTTTTTATTCAAAAGTGGGGTTTAGGCAAATAACGGAAAAAACAGCCAAGGCTCCTTTCACACTCTCTCAACCTGAAGGCTGGCTTGCTCAATCATTACTTGGTGAGGACATTAAACCCCTTCCAGATCAGCCCTATTGCGTAGACGCTTTTAATAAACCTGATCTCTGGTAGCTGACTGTTTTTCCTCTATAAGCCTGCTTTGCATCAAAAATAAAGAGCACATAAACATGGGTTGTTTCAACCGTTAAATAAGCCACGCCTGTTATAATCAAGGATCAATAACTTCTCTTCGAAACGATCATTGAGCTCTCATACACTAACGTCTCCGTTTAAATCGCCTGTTTTCAGGATGATGTGGATCGCCATGACCATTTCTAACATTGGCACATGGATGACAGAAATTGGTACCAGCTGGCTTATGGCTTCAATGCCAACACCCGATCTATACATTGCGCTGATTCAAACGGCAATTACTATGCCCTTCCTTTTCTTGGCCTACCCCGCTGGCACAATGGCTGATTTAATTGACCGACGTAAAATCTTATTGATCTTACATATTCTGTTATTTATAACGGCAAGCGGCTTAGCACTTAGTGCTTTTTATAACATCGTTACACCATTAAGTTTGTTGTTATATACTTTTGCTCTGGGGGTTGGAAACGCTTTAATGAGGCCAGCTTGGGCTTCAAGCGTACCTGACTTTGCTCCCCTAGAACTGCTCCCCAGCTCCATTACGCTTAATACGTTAAGTACCAATGTTACCCGCGCCATTGGGCCGGCTATTGGTGGTTTTATTATTTTTCACTCCGGGCCAACGGGCGTGTTTGCATTTAATGCCCTTTCGTTTACTGCATTGATCTACGCTTTAGCTGTCTGGAAGCCTAAAAAAGAAGAAAACCCTTCGGCTTTACCCGTTGAACGCTTTATGGGGGCTTTTAAAGCCGGTATACGCTATACAAAAAATGTGCGGTTATTGCGTGTTGTTTTACTAAGAAGCGCTCTGTTTTTCTTCTTTGGCAGTGTCGCTTGGTCTCTGCTGCCTATTATTGTGATCCGTGAAATGGAAATGGGCGCAAAGAGCTTTGGTGTTTCAATGGCTGCTGTGGGTTTAGGAACCATTTTGGGTGCCTACTTATTGCCAAAATTTCATCGCATAATAAGCCGTAATCAAATTATTACGGTTTCCTCTATCATGCTGTCGTTGCCTTTACTCTTGCTAGCCTATCGACCCAATGTTTATACCTTAGGGTTAACGTTAATGGCATTAGGTTGTGCCTGGATATTTAGCTTCTCGTCCTTGATGTTAACCGCTCAAACCTCTGTTCCAAACTGGGTTCGTGCCCGCACCATTTCCATCATGATGGTCACCTTTGGCGGCAGCATGGGCTTTGGCAGTTTGCTATGGGGCACCTTGTCTGACCAATACAGTACCAGCACTTCCATCACAGTAGCCAGCATGGGTTTATTAATGACGTTACTCTTAAGTCGGCGCTTTGCCATTGCGAATGATAATTTGGACCTCTCTACCGCCGCTCAATGGCCCATGCCTATACCTGTTGACTCTGTTCCTGTCAACAAAGGCCCGGTTATGGTCAATATCGACTACTGCATTCCTGAACAGAACGTTGATGAATTTTTGAGTTTAATGAAGAAGTTGCGTGTTATTCGTAAAAGAAACGGGGCTTATTTCTGGCAAATTTACCACGATGCAAAAGACCATCAATTGTTCTCTGAAGTTTATATGTCTGAATCCTGGTCTGAAACCCTGCGTCAACGTGATCGCATGACGTCCTCCGAAATGTCTATTCGTGACCAAGTTATGGCAATGCATGTTGGAAAAAACAAGCCGGTCATCTCGATTAAAATTGCCGGCAAAGCTTAATCAATATGAGTAGTTTAATCCCCATGGTGCTCATTCTTGCAACCGGTGTTGCCTGGCATAAAGTTGAACCGGGTGGTATCACTACTCAGCAATTACGCAGCACGCTAAGCGCCTTGGTGGTGAATTTATTAGCGCCGACATTAATTTTATATGTCATTCTCACAACGCCACTTAAAGAAGAACTGTATCAAGTACCCATAACAGGTCTTATCACCATCAGCGTTTGTTTAGCCCTTGCTTTCATCTTATTCACCCTGCTTCTCCGTACTGGCTATATCACTCGCCCGCAAGCCGGTGCTTTAATTTTAGCCGCTAGCTTTGGCAATGGCATGGGTATTTCCTTACCGGCGGTTGAAGCCTTGTTTGGCGCTGACATGGCCAGTATCCCCTTAATTTATGACTTGCTCGCCACGGTGCCATTCGTCTGGATTATTGCTGTGCTAGTAGCCGCACACTTTGGAACACGTATTGCCGGTGGTCACTTAGGTCGAGAATTACTGTTAATGCCCCCCGTGTGGGCCATTTTGATAGCCTTAACACTTCGGTATTTTCAATGGCTGCCACATGAAAGCATTATTCAGGCCTTTAAAATGATGGGGCAAGCAACGGTGCCTTTGTTATTGCTAATGGTTGGGGTAAATTTTAGAATAAGCCGCTTGAAATACATCCTGTTAACCCTACCCGCCATGTTGATTAAGCTAGTTGTTAGCCCGGCTGTCGCTTTCGCCACTGGCGTTCCCGTTGGCTTAAGTGGTGAGGTTTTAATCATTACCAGTATTACTGCAGCCGCACCGCCTGTGATTGTCGGCATTGCTCTAGCTGATCGATTTAAGCTGGATTCCGCGCTTTTTTGCACCGCCTTAACGCTCGGTACTGCCGGGTACCTCCTTATTGCTCCTGGCCTTTCAAATTATCTGACACTGTTCATATGAATACACTTAAAAAAACTCTCTGGAGTGGCGTTTGGTTAAGTTTTTTAACCGGCATAGCCGCGGCCATTACGGTAACCAAAGCCAGCCCTGCCTTATTGGAAATACAAAAAGAGTTACCGCTCAGCATTATTCAAATCGGTTGGATCATGTCTTCTGCTGCCTTGGCCACCGTTTTATTAGGCACCTCTGTTGGCTCATTGTCCCAACGATATGGCCCAAAAAGAGTCTTACAAATTGCCCTAAGCCTGATCATTATCTCTGCCAGCTTTAGCTTAGTTATTAGCTCTGCCAACGAGCTCATCGTCAGTCGGGTGATTGAAGGTATCGCGGTGATCTTCGTTTCTGTAGCAGCGCCTACGTTGGTCTCTCACTTATCCAAACCCTCGGACATGGGCTTAACGATGGGCGTTTGGGCCTTATGGATGCCCGTTGGAAGCGTGCTGGCCTTTTTAATAGCGCCGCTGATTTTACAACAATTCGGTTGGCGATGGCTTTGGGGTTCTGCGGCTTTTCTTGCATTACCTTTGTTGGTTGCGTTGGCTTGGCTTAACGATCCAACGCGCGAAATCGTCAATACAGTTCGTGAAAAATTGTCTCGCCTTGTCATTTGTAAAGCAATCATCATGGGCCTTATTTTCACCTGTTTCACCGGCTCTTTTTTTAGCATCATCACTTATTTACCAACCTACCTTATTGAAAACTATCAACTTAGCTTAAGCGAGGCCTTATTAATCACGACCATTTTGCCGGCCTTCATTATTCCGGGGAACCTACTCAGCGGCTTTTTTATTCATCGCGGTGCGCCGTGGTTTCGAATGATGATCTACCCTGCCCTCTCTCTGGCCATCATCATAACCCTCTTACTGCAAACAAATTACCCTGCTGAAATAGGGCTTCTGTTGCTCGCCTTAATGGGGTTGTTTTTAGGCATGATACCAACGGCAATTTTTGCTCAAAGCCCTCGGCTGGCCGATAAGCCGATTGATACAGGGCGCATTATTGGGATTGTGATTACCGGCCAAGGGCCCGGGATTTTACTCAGCCCGCCACTCGCCGGTTTTCTTATTGGCGAACAACATAACTGGCAAAACTTATACCCGCTTTATCTTCTTTTAACCCTCGGTATCATCGCCTTGACGCAACTTTTAAAATCGCTTCAAACCGATCGTTAATTACTCTTCGTGCAGCGCCTTAATGGGGTCCAGGTTTGCGGCTTGGCCTGCTGGGAAAACGCCTGCAATTAGACCAATGAGTGCCGAAACGAACAAGGCCAAACCTAAAAAAAACACATTAAAGGTGACGGGAAGACCGGGCAAAGCCATATGCAATACCCCTGTCAGCATAAACAATAATAACAGACCAAGCCCACCCCCCATGAGCGCTAATACGATGGCCTCACCCAAAAACAGGTGAAGCACTGTTTTTTTATCGGCACCAATGGCTCGAAGCAATCCAACTTCAGCTGTTCGTTCTTTCACTGTTGTCGTCATAATAGCCAATATACCCACCGCTCCAACGAGTAAGGAGATACTGCCTAACGCGCCGACTGACAACTTTAAAATTGACAATATTTTATCCATGGATTCCAACATGTCATTTTGAGTAGTTAAGGTCACATCTTCTCGACCATGGCGGTCAATCATTAATTGCATGATGCTTTTTTCAAGGTGCTGTAGCGAGGTGTTAGCAGAAAAAACTACGTTAATTTCCATCAACGATTCTCGGTTAAACATTTGAAGGCCATTTTGGGCAGGAATATAAATCGTATCATCCAAATCCATACCCAACATTTGCCCTTTTTCTTCAATCGTACCGATGACACGAAACCGCTGACCACCCACACGAATATATTGACCTAAAGGACTCGTTTCACCAAATAACTCTTTCTTCATGGTATAGCCCAACACAGCTGTTGATCTGGCGTCTTCTAAATCACCTGAAAAGAAACGCCCTTGCGCCACCTTGAAGTTCCATGCCTCACTCATATCAGGCCCTACCCCTAAAATAACGCCATTGCGTTGCCTGTTATCAAACTCAACGGTGCCAGAGCCTTGAACAACCGGGACAACTTTTTCAACACCTGCCAGCTGTTTTAATGCCTGTGCATCTCTTAAGGTTAATGGCCGCACAGTGGACAACAAACCACCCGAACCATGCGTTTCCTTTAAGCCTGGATGAATGGCAATAATTCGAGCGCCAAATTGAGAGAAACTATCCAACACATAATGTTGAACACCTTCCCCAATGGCTGTTAATAACGTTACCGAGGCAATACCAACGGCCATGCCCAATGCCGTTAACAGACTTCTAAATCGATGACTGAACACCGAACTGATAACCCAACGGCCTGCATCAACCCAGTTCAAGTGGTTTCCTTTTGTTGTTTACCTTGTAAGGCTTCAACCGGTGAAAGTTTTGAAGCCTTTTGCGCTGGTAACCAAGAAAATAATAAGGCAAACACCACCGCTAGCACGATAGAGCCCACCTGTGCCCACCAAGGTGGGTGAAATTGGAGGTCAGTAAAATTAAGATTCGCTATCGACGTAATCACATGACTCAATAATAAGCCCGATAACGATGACACAGTGGCAATCAGTCCGGCTTCGCATAAGAACAAAGTGCGTACTGTCGATGAAGTAGCCCCCATGGCTTTGAGTAAACCAATTTCCTTAACCCGCTGAGAAACTGTAATCATCATCATGTTCATAATCAAAATGCCGGCCACTAACATACTGATCGCCGCTATCCCCGCGACCGCTATGGTTAATATATCAAGTATCTCTTGCACCGAGGAGAGCATGGCATCTTGAGAGATCACCGTTACATCCTCTTCACCCTCATGCCGTTCTGTTAGCAAATCAACGATCGCCCGTTTAACAGTGCCGAGTTGTTGATATACCCTCACCTCTGCAAATAAACGAAATAAACCATCCACATTAAACAACGACTGGGCATTCGCAACGGGAACAATAATCACATCGTCCATATCGAAACCAAAACTTGTTCCACCTTTTTTTAACACGCCGATCACGCGGAATCGGGTATCACCTATTCTGATTCGCTGACCCAGTGATGACTGCTGACCAAATAACTCTTTTTGTAGCTGATTTCCAATAACGCATACTGCCTCACCTTTATCTAAATCCAGCTCGGGTAATATCTTGCCTTGAGCCACACTTAATTGGCGGATAATAAAAAAATCGCGACTGCTCCCAATGGTTAATGCCTCTCGTATTTTACCGGCATAAGAGGCTTCAAGGTTACCGACTACGATAGGCGCCACTGATTTTACGCCCGATAAACGAGAAACAAACTGCGCATCTTCCAGCGTGAGAGGTCGAGGGGACTCTCCTGTTAGAGGCGGCATACCCCCCGTCGTTTCTTTTTTCCCCGGTAAGATAATAAGGGTATTGCGCCCCAGCACATTAAACTCTTCAAGCACGAATGACTTTGCACCTTCCCCCAAGGCTGTCAGTAAGTTTACCGCGACGACTCCTATCGCAATAGCAACCCACAACACAATGGTACGAAATCGGTGTCGACTCAAGACCTGTGTAATAAAGCTCACAATGTCCGACCACAGCATGGCTAAACTATGCGCCCATCTAACATATTCAGTTGCCGACGGGCTCGTGCGCCCAATGTTGGATCATGGGTCACAATCATTAACGTAATCCCTTCATCATTCAGCGATTCGAGTAACTTTGTAACCTCCTCGCCCGATTTGGAATCTAAATTACCGGTCGGCTCATCGGCTAATAAGATACTGGGTTTCATAACAATCGCCCGACCGATGGCAACGCGCTGACGCTGCCCACCCGATAATTGGTTAGGACTATGGTGCGCTCGATCCATTAAGTTGAGCTTATCGAGTACATCATCCACCGTTTTTTTACGCTGTTTAACAGGGATACCCGACAGCATCATGGGTAATTCCACATTCTCCCGAGCCGTCAATCGAGGTACCAAATGGTACGACTGAAACACAAAACCAATTTTGTCACTTCTTAACCGCGTACGTTCCGCCTCGCCCAGCGCTGATGCGTTAATACCATCCAATAGGTAATCGCCCGAATTCGCCCGGTCTAATAGCCCCAAAATATTCATTAAAGTTGACTTACCTGAACCAGAAGGCCCCATCACTGCTATATATTCACCCTGCTCAATCCGCAACGACACATCGTCCAAGGCATGGACGACTTGATCGCCTATATGAAACTTTTTTTCTAAATGCTTTAGCTCAATCATTGTTTGATTGTCACCAAAGCCCCTTCCACAGCCCCATCTTCATCAAGCGACAACAACACACGGTCTCCATCGTCTAGACCCGATTTAATCTCTGTATAACGCCAATTGTTCAGTCCCGGGGTAAATTCTTTTAGCGCCAACCGTTTTGTCGATTCGTCGTATAAAAGCACCTTATTACCGTCAATAATCGTTTCGGTCGGCAACCTTAAGGCCTGCTCCTTCTGTTGAATAATCACATCAACATCTGCGCTGTACCCAATCAATAGTTTCGGGTACTGCGTTTTATCGACCAGATTAACGTCGATATCGACCGTTCTCGCTTGCTTTTCAAGTTCCTTTACATACGGCGCAATCCGTGAGACAAGTCCCTGAAACTGCTCCCCACGAAAAGCATCGAGGGTAATGTGTACAGCCATTCCTTTTTTTATCTGTGAGGCATCCACCTCATCAACAGGTGCTCTAACATAGAGGCAGCCATCGGCGATTAAATCCACGGCTGGTGGCGTTGCCACTCCCGAAGGAGACGGGGTTATATATTCACCCACTTCACCATTTATTTCAGCAATCACACCGCTAAAAGGAGCAGTCAATTCCGTTTTTTCAAGCACGGCTTTTTGTAACAACATACTCGCCATACTGCTTTTTGTGTTGGTCTTGGCTTTGCTACAACTGGCCACAGAAATACGTGCCTTTGTCGCAGCCGAATCTAATTGCTCAACAGACACTAATTTTTTTTCCGCTAACCCAGCCAAACGTTTATGTTCTCGCTGATTCAACTCTGCTAAACGGCAGCTCTCTATCACTGTTAATTTTGCCACTTCCACTCTGGCTTCCGCTTCTTTAAACCGAGCCTGCTGATCTTTATTCCATAATCGAATCAGCACCTGATCTTTTTTAACGTAGTCCCCTTCGGTGACAAAAAGCTCTGCAATCTGGCCACCAATCGGCAGTGATAACCGTGATCGATGGCAGGCTTTTATCGTACCCGCTCTGGTATTGGACACTGTTAAATCGACCGTCCCTTTGCTAACCGAAACGAGACGAACAGGTATTGGTTTTTCTTCATCAAAATAAAACCACACTAACGTCGCCAACAAAAGCAGTGCAAAACCCGTTATAACTTTTTTATTCACGATGCGATATCCCCTTTATGTCCCATAAAACCATACCACATCAAGCCTATTACCCAAGTGACCACCGCCTTTAATTCGCTATAAGTCATTCGCTCAATGTTGCGCTAGTCCAGGGAAATATTGAGGCATGGCTTTCTTAAAAGATGGTCGATCAGCACACCTTGCATACCACTTTTTTAAGTTTTGAAATTGTTCAGCAATCGGCAAGCCATGCGTGACCGCTAAACAAAACCGTGGAAGTAACGCACACTCTGCAACAGAAAATTCATCAGCAAAAAAATCTCTCTTGCCCAACTTTTCAGACAGTATGGATTGCGCTTCATACCACGCGTGTTTTGTGGATTCCTTTAGCTCATCACTGGCAGTGCAATTCCCACTATCGCGTTTTTCTTTAATGTACGGAAACAATATTTTGCCTAATTGATGGTCGCTGTAATGATGCAATTGCCTGATTGTGGCCCTTATCTTAGCGGACCCCGGCATTAATTCCATATGAGGCGCCTGATCAATTAAATACTCAATTATTTCTGATGATTCATTAATAACAAGGTGATCGTCTAGCAACACCGGCACCGTCTCGTTAGGGTTTAAGCGCACGACATCGGGGTGTTTTTTATCTAATTGAACCTCAATCTCACTGATATTCACCCCACTCTCAAAGGCGGCTAACCGTACCTTCCAACAAAAAGGACAATCTGGACGCTGGTAAAGCGTTATTGACTTCAAATCTGACATTAAATTTCTTCTACCTTAATTTGTTCCATCGTACTTTGCCCTTTCGGCCTATTTTTTAACACCGTGTTTATTCGTATCAAAAAAACCTTCAAAAAGAACAGAACCTTTCATTCTCAAGTCATCATGATCCCTTATTTAAAGCTCAAAAGACTCATGCAGATTTGGAATGTTAACCTTTGTATTATGCAGCTTTTTTCCGAAAGACCGCATGCTTTCTTCCTCACCATGAACAAGAAATGTAGATTTTGGTTTACCCGTTTTTGCATGCCATGCAAGCAACCCGGCTTGATCTGTATGGGCTGAAAAACCGCCAATAGTATGAATACTGGCTTCAACAGGCATGTCTTCACCAAAAATTTTTACGTTTTTTGCTCCATCAATAATGTTTCGCGCCAAGGTGCCACGGGCAGCAAAACCAACAAAGACAATACTGTTTCGTTTATTCCATATGTTGTGTTTCAGGTGGTGGCGTATTCGTCCACCAGTACACATACCTGAACCCGCCATGATAACGGCACCACCTGTGATCTGATTGATTCCCATCGACTCCGTTGTCTCACGTGTGAAGTGCAACCCTGGAAAACCAAAAGGGTCTTTCCCACCGTTAAACAAGGCCAGTGTTTTCTCGTCGTAGCATTCTGGGTGACGTGCAAAAATATGGGTGGCTGAAATCGCCATCGGCGAATCGAGAAAAACATTTATGAAATGTTTTATTCTTTTGCTGTGGACCCCCTCTCGTAAAAAATAAAGCAGTTCCTGAGCACGCTCCATTGCAAAGGTCGGGATAATAACATTTCCACCTTGCCCAATGGTTGTGTTAATCACTTCATACAACTCATCAATAGACGGTTGAAGTTGCTTATGTAAACGATCACCATACGTCGTTTCCATAATCACGGTATCAACCCTCGGTGGTTTGGCAGGGTTATTTAAAATTGCCCTGCCGCCGTATCCCAGATCACCGGAGAACAACAACCGATGCTGCCGCCCACCTTCCTCAAGTTCTAACAAAATAGAGGCCGAACCCAAGATATGACCAGCATCGAGGAAAGTGGCCTTTATCCCAGGCGCCAGTTGCTCGGCCAGCCCATATTCAGCCTGTCGACCAAAAAACTCCAGGCTATTCAATGCATCGAGGAGGGTATACAGAGGCTCTATCTCCTTAGCATCACTATTACCTCGTCGCCGCTTTGCTTTCCGTTGCTGATAACGCGCCTCTTCTTCTTGCAGACCAGCCGAATCCAGCATGACCAATCTAGCCAGTTCGAGTGTTGCGCTCGTCGTGATGACAGCGCCTTTAAAACCCCGTTTAACCAATAAAGGAATCCGACCACAATGGTCTAAGTGCGCATGAGTCAACAACAAAAAGTCGATGGATGAAGGATCAAAGCCAAAAGATCCCCCATTCTCCTCAACCAATTCCTTACCGCCTTGATAAAGCCCACAATCTATTAAAATTCGCTTTCCGGCACATTCAACGAGGTGGCATGAGCCAGTCACACCTTTTACTGCACCGTGGAATGAAATCTTCATTTGATCTCCTTAGGCTGAATTAGTTTAAACCGGCAGGGTTATCAATAATGGACGGGTTAATAACAGACTTTTCAAAAAAGCACCAAATCATCACCCACCAAACTTGGAGACCAGTTTACCTGAGTTAACTTTCTCTTAATTTGATCAGCATCAGATACAACATCATTTATTAACGTTATGCTTATTTAACTAATCAAGTCGCTCAGGCACACTAAGGAAACATTCACTCTTGCAACAGACCATCACTTTTGATCTCGACCTCATTCAACGCTACAACAAGTCTGGGCCTCGTTATACTTCTTACCCAACAGCCGTTGAATTTCAAGAGCGCTATACAACAGAGAGTTATCGCCGTCAGGCTGATTTATCAAACCGGCGCGGAGGGCCACTGTCACTGTATTTACACTTGCCGTTTTGCGATACCGTTTGTTTTTACTGCGCTTGTAACAAAATAATTACCAAAAACCGCAAGCATGCGGTGCCTTACCTGCATCATTTGCATAAAGAAATTGCCTTGCAATCTGCCCTATTTGATTCAACGCGTATCGTCGAGCAACTGCATTGGGGAGGCGGCACACCTACCTTTATCAATCACGATCAAATGCGCGAGCTAATGCGCGTTACACGCCAATATTTCAATTTGGCAGATGATGACAAAGCAGAGTTTTCTATTGAAATAGACCCACGAGAAGCCGATGAAAAAACCATCGCCCTATTGCGTGAGATTGGCTTTAACCGCCTTAGTCTGGGTGTTCAAGATTTCAATCCTGTTGTCCAAAAAGCCGTTAATCGAATTCAAAGCGAAAGCGAAACGTTTGCTGTTATTGATGCAGCTCGCGCTCACCAATTCCGTTCAATTAGCCTCGATTTAATCTACGGCTTACCACATCAAACGTCCCAAAGCTTCTCTGAAACACTCGATAAAGTCATCAACGAGGCCAGCCCCGATCGACTGTCTGTGTTTAATTACGCACATCTGCCAACGCAATTCAAAGTACAACGTCAAATGAATGAAGACGATATGCCTGCACCAGAAACCAAGCTTGAAATATTGCATCGTTCCATTGATCAATTAACCGCCGCAGGGTATGTCTACATTGGCATGGATCATTTTGCCAAACCCGACGATGAGCTGGCTGTTGCTCAACGCAATCATCAGCTCTATCGAAACTTTCAAGGCTATTCTACCCGCCCAGCATGTGACTTGATTGGCCTGGGTGTTTCGGCTATTGGGCGCATTGCCGACTCGTACTCTCAAAACCATCGAACGCTGGAAGATTACGCAAACAGCCTTGATAAGAACGCCTTACCCATTTTTAGAGGAATTACTTTAAACGATGACGACAAGATTCGCCGCGTGGTTATCAGTACGCTTATTTGTCACTTCTTCTTGGATATTAAGGCAATAGAAACAGAGTTTTCTATTGATTTTACTGATTACTTTAGCGATACCTACAAACAATTAGAGCAGTTTGCTAAAGATGGTTTAATACAATATGACACCCAGAAAATAGTAATTTTGCCTGCAGGCCATTTACTCATCAGAAATATTTGTATGGCTTTTGATCGTTATATACAAGCAAAAACCAAACAACATTTTTCAAAGGTTATCTAGCCTGCTTCGCCTTCATAAAGCGGCTTAAACCGAATAATGAGCAAAAGTAATTGCGCCAGATCTGCTAACAGTGCTGCCATCATATTCAGCCATTGCAATTCGTTAGACATTCTATTTCTTACAGAACAAACATTTGATGACGCGTCATAACGAATCCCTCGACCGCACAGTTTTATTACAAAAAAAAGGCCGAATGCACCAATATTGAGCTTTTTTCTTTTTTTTATGTTCCGGGTCAAACACTCCGTTCCCCGATTCACAAACATAATCTCAATTGGCACGCTAGTTGCTTTTACGGAATTTGAATTTTTAGAGATTCTAACTGCAATGGCGCAGTTAATAAATGTATCACTATAAATAAGCGCAGAAGCTTGAGTAAAACGATTTAAGCCTCTGTCTCAATTTATAGCTTTTAAATCACCCAATGAGAGTTAACGTAAGTATGTACATTGATATTAAACGTCTAAAAAAGCCCCTTTCTAAGCCTAAGTACGGTAAAAGCCTTACTTTTTAGGCTACGATTGGATGAAAACTAAAGCCATCATTTTTAATACAACGACCGATAGTCTCGTTGATGTTAAAAAGGCATTAGATCACTCTCAGTATCAAGTGATTGCCGACAGCTCTTGCTTAAGCGATGTCACTCGTGCCGTCTTCAACGGTTCTGTAGAAATGGTTATCGCTGTCACTGATAAAAGGTTTGATCCATTATTCGCTGCCGCTGGACAAATAGCAAAACAACATGCAGTACCCATTGTGGTTTTCACCTATGACGACAGTCGAGACGTTATTCAACTCGCTATTAAAACCGGCGTTGCTGCCTATATCGTTGATGGCCTCCAAGCCAATCGCATCGTTTCCATATTAGATACGGCTTGTTTACGTTTTAATGAGCAACAACGTCTTTTGAGCGAACTTAACAAAACAAAAGAAAGCCTGTTAGAGCGCAAACTGATTGAAAAAGCTAAAGGCATCTTGATGAAACGATCAACTCAAGATGAAAACAGCGTGTATAAATCCATGCGAAGAGCGGCAATGAATAAAAACATAAAGTTGGCTGACTTAGCCAAGAGCATTATCGATAGCCATGAACTAATGGCTTAAACCCCCTCAAAACAGAGGCAAATAAAACTTAACGACCTTTTGGTCATTGGACAACGGCGTCCGTCATCTAATTTTTTCAACGTTATTAGGTGGTGGGCGTTTTTTTGATTTTTTAACTGATGGAGAGTAAGACATGAAAAGTAATACCCAACCAGCAAGAAAACGCCTGAAGCGTTCACTTGCCGCTTTAACGCTCACACTTCTAGGGGGGTTGACGTCTGTTCAAGCCGTAGAAGATTTAGAGAAGGAAGAGCTTAAATTTGGTTTTATCAAATTAACGGATATGGCACCGCTGGCCATTGCTTATGAAAAAGGTTATTTTGAAGATGAAGGTCTCTATGTCACCCTCGAGCCACAAGCCAACTGGAAAGTCCTGCTAGACCGCGTGATTGATGGCGAATTAGATGGCGCCCATATGCTCGCAGGACAACCTTTGGGCGCAACCATTGGCTTCGGCACCAAGGCCGACATTATTACCGCGTTTAGCATGGACTTAAATGGTAATGCGATCACGGTTTCAAATGATGTATGGGCAGAAATGAAACCCAACATCCCAAAACAAGCCGATGGCAAACCCATGCATCCGATTAAGGCAGATGCACTGAAGCCAGTTGTTGAGAAATACAAAAAAGAAGGCAAGCCTTTTAATATGGGCATGGTTTTCCCCGTTTCCACACATAACTATGAGCTACGTTATTGGTTAGCGGCGGGAGACATTCACCCCGGCTATTATTCTAAAACAGACATTACCGGCCAAGTTGACGCAGATGCTTTATTATCTGTAACACCCCCGCCACAAATGCCAGCAACGCTCGAAGCAGGCACCATTTATGGTTACTGCGTCGGCGAACCTTGGAACCAGCAAGCCGTTATGAAGGGCATTGGCGTGGCGGTTGTTACCGATTATGAAATTTGGAAAAACAACCCTGAAAAAGTCTTTGGTGTCAGTGCTGCCTGGGCTAAAGAAAACCCTAATACCCATAAAGCCGTCATTAAAGCCCTGATTAGAGCAGCCAAATGGTTAGATGAAAATGATGACGCTAACCGCCCGGAAGCTGTAAAAATTCTATCTCAATCTGAGTATGTCGGTGCTGATTACAATGTGATTGCGAATAGCATGACAGGTACCTTTGAATATGAAAAAGGAGACAAAAGAGAGTTGCCTGATTTCAACGTATTCTACCGTTACTACGCAACGTACCCATACTATTCGGATGCCATTTGGTACTTAACTCAAATGCGTCGTTGGGGCCAAATTCCCGACTCAAAACCAGATAGCTGGTTCCATGAAGTGGCTAAGAAAGTTTATCGCCCCGACATTTATTTAGCGGCTGCCAAAGAATTATTAGCCGAAGGCAAAATAGATGAGAAAGATATACCGTGGGATACCGATGGCTATCGTGCTCCTCAAACTCACTTTATCGACGACATTGCTTTTGATGGACGTGAGCCAAATGCCTATTTGGAGAAATTCAAAATTGGTCTAAAAGGTGACGACACCGTGAAATAAAGCATCAGCACGCCCTCATTTTGTGGGCGTGCTTTTTTTTAATGCCCCGCTCATTTATTTAATAAAAAACTCGTTTCAAATAATGGATCAACGTTTGATCCGAACTGTTTTAAACAAATTTTAACAAAGAGGTTAACATGTTATTAAAAATCACTCGTTTTCTAGAATTGATTGGTTTTACCTGGTTTATTCCAATCGTTAGGCTTCTAGCAGGCGAAAATCCTGCAGAACAATTTAAAGAGATGCTTAGAGTTATTGGCGTCCCTGTGATTGCTGTACTGGTTTTTCTTGGGCTATGGAGTGTAGGTGCCTCTAGCATACAAACGAGCCTGGGTGCCATCCCTGGTCCCTCTGCGGTTTGGGTAGAAGCTAAAAACTTAGCCTCCGATCATTACAAAGAGAAAGCTAAAGAAGACGCGTTTTATAAAAGACAAGAAGCAAGAAACGCAAAAAAACTGGAAAAGAATCCCGATGCCGTTATTAAGATAAGGAATTACACCGGCAAAGCCACTTATCCACAACAAATTTTAACCAGCTTATGGACGGTTTTTGTTGGCTTCATTATAGCCACCATCGTTGCCGTACCATTGGGGATCGTTTGCGGATTAAGTCCTGCCTTTAATGCCGCGCTGAATCCAATGATTCAGGTCTTTAAACCGGTTTCCCCCTTGGCTTGGCTCCCCATCGTAACGTTAGTCGTCAGCGCTGTTTACGTTACTGATGGTGACGCCAGCTTTTCTAAATCATTCTTGGTATCCGCTATCACGGTGACACTCTGCTCTTTATGGCCAACCCTCATTAATACCGCTGTTGGTGTTGCCTCTATTGATAAAGACCTGATGAATGTGTCCAAAGTCCTTCAATTAGGCTGGTGGAAGACCATTATCAAAATTGTCTTACCCAGTTCTTTACCGTTAATTTTTACCGGTTTACGTTTATCACTTGGCGTAGGTTGGATGGTTTTAATCGCGGCAGAAATGCTGGCGCAAAACCCAGGGCTTGGCAAATTTGTTTGGGATGAATTTCAAAATGGCAGCTCCCAATCTCTAGGTAAAATTATGGTTGCCGTGTTCACGATTGGGATTATTGGCTTCATGCTAGATCGTATTATGTTGACGCTGCAAAAATATTTTTCATATGGCGAAGCCATGTAAAGGGAGTTAACCATGTCATTTTTAACACTGAATAAAATCTCCAAATCGTACGGCAGTGGCTCCTCAAAAACCGACGTACTCCATGATATTAACCTCGATATCAAGGAAGGTGAATTCGTTGCCATCGTTGGTTTTTCAGGCACCGGTAAAACAACCTTGATTTCAACCATTGCTGGACTCATACAACCCGACAGCGGTGAAGTGAAGCTTGAAAATAAAAACGTTGACGGGCCAAGCGCCGAACGAGGCGTTGTTTTTCAAAGCTACTCGTTAATGCCTTGGTTAACAGTCAGCGGCAACGTTGCTCTCGCCGTTGATTCTGTTTTTTCCCATTTGTCCTCAGATGAACGTCAGCAGCGTATTGAGAAGTACATTGAGATGGTAGGGCTATCGCATGCAACAAACCGCTACCCGTCTGAGCTATCTGGCGGCATGCGTCAACGCGTTAATGTCGCTCGTGCGCTGGCGGCTAGTCCGCGGGTCTTATTGCTTGACGAACCCCTCAGTGCACTTGATGCATTGACAAGAGCTAATTTACAAGACGAAATTGTTCGTATTTGGCAGCAGGAAAAGAAAACGGTCGTTTTGATTACCAATGATGTCGATGAAGGATTGATCATGGCAGATCGTATCATTCCTTTAAATCCAGGCCCTAAAGCCACCTTTGGCCCTGAGTTTATCGTAGACTTGCCTCGGCCTAGAGACAGAGCGGCCATGAACCACGATGAAAAATTTAAGTCCTTACGTGGTGAAATCACGAAGTACCTCATGCAAGTTGGCCAGCTAAATACGGAGAACGGCTCAGATAATGTGATTGAGCTGCCAAACGTAAAACCAAATACCAGTAATGATTTTACTGACAGCGACATCGAAGAACCTAACGCACTCAAGCCATTCAAAGACAACATCGGTGAAAAAAAGTATCTCGAATACTTCAACTTGAAAAAAGTTTACCCAACGCCTAAAGGCCCTTTAACGGTTGTAGAAGACTTTAATCTTAATATCCAAAAGGGTGAATTTATTTCCATTATTGGGCATTCTGGCTGTGGGAAATCGACCGTACTTTCAATGACAGCGGGGCTCACCGATATCAGTGATGGCGGTGTTGTTCTAGACAAAAAAGAAGTAGATTCTGCTGGTCCTGATCGCGCCGTTGTCTTCCAGGCACCCAGTTTATTCCCATGGCTAAGCGCCAGAGAAAATGTCGCTTTAGGGGTTGAACGTGTATACCCTCATGCAACAGCTGCAGAGAGAAAAGATATTGTAGATTACTACCTGAGTAAAGTCGGCTTAAGTGGGGCTTTAGATAAAAAAGCAGCCGAATTATCCAATGGCATGCGTCAACGTGTTGGCATTGCTCGAGCCTTTGCCCTTTCACCCAAGTTGTTACTACTGGATGAGCCTTTTGGCATGCTAGACTCCTTAACTCGCTGGGAGTTACAGGAAGTGCTTATGGAGGTTTGGACACGCACAAAAGTCACCGCCATTATGATTACGCATGATGTGGATGAAGCCATTTTACTGGCCGATCGCGTGGTGATGATGACCAATGGCCCCAATGCAAAAGTCGGCAAAGTAATGCAGGTTGATTTACCTCGACCACGGAGTCGTAAAGAGCTGGTAGCACACCCTGATTACTATAAATACCGGGAAGAATTACTAAACTTCCTAGCCGAGTGTGATAACCACTAATGAGATATTTACACAGGTACGTTGGCGCGATAACGTCAACGTACCTGAATTGTTTAACCAAGCTCAAATCTATCTCAGTTAATTTATAGTACTTTCTTGAGTGTAACCCCTCTCTCGTTTTGACTATTGAATTAAAACAAGCATAAAAAAAGACCTATGGAAATTCATAGGTCTTTTTTATTTGGTGGGCCTTGAAGGACTTGAACCTTCGACCAATGGATTATGAGTCCACTGCTCTAACCAACTGAGCTAAAGGCCCTAAGTTTTTATTCAGATGTATCGATAAAACTACGTAAATGTTCTGTTCTTGATGGATGTCTCAACTTACGAAGCGCCTTTGCTTCAATTTGACGAATTCGTTCACGCGTTACATCAAATTGCTTGCCCACTTCTTCCAGCGTATGATCTGTGTTCATATTAATGCCAAAGCGCATTCTGATCACTTTTGCTTCACGAGCCGTTAAACCAGCAAGAACCTCCTGCGTTGACTCTCTCAAACTCTCAATCGTAGCCGAATCAACCGGTGATACCGCATTGGCATCTTCAATAAAATCACCTAGGCTTGAGTCTTCATCGTCACCAATTGGCGTTCCCATAGAAATAGGCTCTTTAGCTATTTTAAGTACTTTACGCACTTTATCTTCCGGCATTTCCATTTCTACCGCCAACTCCTCTGGCAACGCTTCGCGGCCTTTTTCTTGTAGAATTTGGCGTGAAATGCGGTTCAGTTTGTTGATGGTTTCAATCATATGAACGGGAATGCGAATCGTTCTTGCCTGATCGGCAATTGAACGTGTAATCGCTTGGCGAATCCACCATGTGGCATAGGTAGAAAATTTATAACCACGACGATATTCAAACTTATCAACGGCCTTCATCAAGCCGATATTACCTTCTTGAATAAGATCCAGGAACTGCAATCCTCGGTTTGTATATTTTTTAGCAATAGAAATAACCAACCGCAAGTTTGCCTCAACCATTTCTTTTTTAGCCCGGCGCATTTTCGCCTCGCCAATAGATAAGCGACGGTTAATATCTTTAATTTCTGAAGTGACTAATTTGCTTTCATTCTCAACGTTAGAAAGCCTGACTTGTGCTTTTTGAATTTCGTTAAAATTCTCTTTTATACATGCAACATAAGGCTCATCCGTTTTAAGGTGCTCCTCAAGCCAGGTCAGATCACTTTCATTTTTCACAAAACCCGCAATAAATAACTTACGCGGCATTTTTGCTTGTTTTACACAAATATCAATGATTGTTTTTTCTTGTGCTCTCACCAAATCTACACTCTGCTTCAGCACATCACTGAGCATGGCAAAAAATCGAGGTGTGAATTTAAGCGCCATGAACAAGAGCGCCAAATCATCAAACGCTTTTTGAGTTTCATCAGACGCATAACCTGTCTTATTGATAATTTCCTTGCAGCCCTCATACTTAGTGCTAATTTCATCAATACGAGCTTGAACATCTGCAACGGTTATTGCAGGAACGTCTGGCACCGCATCGTCTTTTGCCGCAGCAGGTTGCGTATAATCATAATCATCTTCGAGATCAACAAAGTCTGGCAAATAATCGGCTAACCTCAGCTCTTCGTTCTTAATTTTATCAAACACGTCAAAAAAGCATTCAACAACGGCCGGATAACGGACAAGTGCAGCCAACATTTCATTTTGACCTTCTTCGATCCGCTTAGCGATATCAAGCTCACCTTCACGCGTTAACAGGCCGACTGTTCCCATTTCGCGCATATACATGCGTACAGGGTCTGTCGTTCTACCTAATTCTTTATCAACGGTTGCCAAAGCAACAGCAGCCAGCTCTGCGGCAGCTGATTCATCTACAGATTCGCCCGCCGCGCCATCGGACACGGTATCTTCTTCCGGTGCTGTTTCGTGCACACCGATACCCATATCAGAAATCATCGTGATGATTTCTTCAATGCGCTCTGGCTCCACGTCTTGAGGCAGATGATCATTTACTTCAGCGTACGTTAGGTAGCCTTGTTCATGCCCCATGCTGATAAGCGCTTTAATTTTTGAAGCCTGCTTTTGTTGCTGTTCTTTATCCATTACGTTCCCGTAAATTTTAAGTACAAATTTTCATCGACTGAACCGAATATTGTAGCAGATATTTGTAATTTATCTACGCATCATCCTCTATTTTATTAATTCTCTAAGCTCATTTCTTTCTTCATCAGTCAAATGTTCTGATTTTGCCAATAACTGCTCATAACGACTATGTCTTGCCTGTTCTTTAAGCCGCGAAATGGCTCCTAAAAACTCATGCTCTAGCGACTCGCCAACTAGCAGTCTCTCTTCAGCAAATAGCGCTCTCATTGTTTTTTCGAACTCACGCCCACGAAAGCGCTCTAATAACATCGCTGGTGACAGATCATTTTGACTATTCATGGCCGATATTAGTTCCTTTAAAACCAACATACCGGGTACTTCCAGCTCGAGCCAATTTTCTTCCGTATTAATTTTTAGTGCCAACGCTGGCTCGTGAAGAATCAGCGTTATCAAATGCCGCATTGCCGACAAGGGTGCAACCCCCGCTTTACGAACAGGTTGGCGTGTTCCAAATCGCGGCTTCGATAAGCTGGCAGCATGCTCACGTTCTGTCTTCGTCAATCGCGCCAGTTGTTTTTTCATTAATTCTGCGAAAGCGCCTGCCGGCAAGGTATTAATCAGCGGCTTCGCCTGCTCCATGAAAGCAGCACGGCCTTCGATGGTCGTTAATGAATGCAGCGTCGCCAAATAATCAAAAAAATAAATGGATAGCGGCACGGCGTGTTCAATTAATTGCTCAAAATGTGCCGCCCCTTTCTCGCGGATTAGACTATCTGGATCATCACCCTCGTCGAGTAACAGTACTTTTATCTGTCGACTGCTGCGTAGTGCCGGTAACGCATTGGTAACCGCTCTCCAAGCCGCTTTTCGCCCTGCTGAGTCACCATCCATGCAAATCACCAGCTCGGATACCGAACGAAACAACAGATCAATATGCTCTCGGGTTATCGCTGTGCCTAAAGCCGCAACGGCGTTCCTGATACCCTGCTGATAAAGTGAAATAACATCCAGGTATCCTTCGACAAGGATAATTCGTTGGATTTTATTCGACGATTTCAGCACTTCAAACAAGCCATACACTTCTCGCCCTTTGTGGTACAGCGGCGTCTCTGGAGAATTTAAATACTTCGGCTCACCGTTATCTACAACACGTCCACCAAAACCCACTGTTTGCCCACGCTTATTGCGGATCGGGAAAATAATGCGCTCTCGAAACCGGTCATATGTTCTATTATTATCATTCGTCGTAACCAGTCCTAATTCGCGTAATTGACTCAAAAGAACCTCATTTACACCCATTGACGAGAGCAGGTTATCCCAACCCGGTGGCGCAAAACCCAGTTGAAACGCTTTAGCAACTTCACCCGTCAACCCTCTGTTTCTTAGATAACTGGTTGCTCGTTCAGCAGCACTGTGCTGGCGTAATTGCTGCTGATAAAACTCACTGACCTTTTCATTCATGGCGAATAAAGGAGTTAAATCTCGTTTTGGTTGTTCTGGCTCAAAACCTTGCTCTCGAACGACCTCCATTCCACATCGGTTTGCCAGCTCCTCTACCGCCTCGACAAAACTCAGGTGGTTATATTCCATCAAAAAACCAATGGCCGAGCCGCTCTCACCGCAACCAAAACAGTGATAAAACTGCTTATCCTGACTTACTGTGAAACTCGGGGTTTTTTCATCATGAAAAGGACAGCATGCGGAATAATTGGCACCTTTCTTTTTTAATGGCACCAGGCTATCAATCACATCAACGATATCGGTACGTGCCAATAGGTCATCAATAAAATGTTGAGGGATTCGGCCAGCCATGTTTAAGGAGATTTGTGCACCCTATGTTTCTCATTTGAAAGCATAGACTAGATTAACAAGCTTTAAGGCTTATTTATAGGTTGTTGTATTGTCAGCAACTTATGATCGTGGGTTTGTGGAGCGAGGAGCTCTATAGGCTTAACGTTAGGAGAGTTTTGCTTTTATTTTTCCGCTTGCGGCACCAACATCAGCTCGACCTTGCAACTGTGGTCGAAGAATACCCATGACTTTACCCATGTCTTTCATGCCTTCAGCCCCGGAATCGCTGATTGCCTGATCAATCAACTGATCGATCTCCGATTCTGTTAATTGCTGAGGCAGGTATTGCTGAATGATCAGCGTTTCTTTTTTCTCTATTAGGGAGAGATCATCACGACCGGCCTTATCATACGCCTCTATCGAATCACGGCGCTGCTTGACCATTTTATCTAACAACTGAAGGACTTGCGCATCATCCAGCTCTGTGCGCTCATCCACTTCTTTTTGTTTGATTGCGGCGAGTATTAACCGAATAACACTCAGCTTCTCTTTTTCTTTCGCTTTCATCGCCTGCTTCATATCCTCACGAATACGAAGCGATAAAGCGTTTACAGGGTCGCTCATTATATTAGCGATACAAAAAGTAAAATTTAGCTGCGACCGCGACGAAGGTTGTTTAACGCACGACGTGTACGAGACAACCCTTTGAGATGGCGTTTTACAGCAGCCGCTGCTTTACGCTTGCGTTCTGCTGTTGGCTTTTCATAAAACTCACGCTTACGTGATTCAGCCAAAACACCCGCTCTTTCGCATGTGCGCTTAAAACGGCGCAATGCAAAATCAAATGGTTCGTTATCTTTAACGCGAACTGAAGGCATGTATTTCTCTCTTCTTAAATTTAAAGTTAGATGTAAAAGGATGGCGGATTATACACGTAGCGCTATCCCATGCCAACACTTATAGGCCAACAATATAGACCGAGGTATAAAAACCACGTGCGTATCAAACCTGACCTTCAAGTGTCAGATCATTAAAGCGAAACCTATAGCCTATGCGTATAATACGAATTTTTGCGACGCGTTAAACGACCAACATTAATGACGAATCAACCCCAACTCATTCTCGGTATTGAAACATCCTGCGACGAAACGGGCGTTGCGCTCTATGGCGACAAGGGCTTACTGGCCGATGCACTGTATAGCCAGATCGAGATGCATGCAGAATACGGCGGCGTGGTACCTGAACTGGCTTCGCGAGATCACGTGCGCAAATTAATCCCGTTGATTGAACAATGCCTTACCAAAGCTCACGTAACGCGCGAAGACTTAACCGGTATCGCATACACAACCGGACCGGGACTCATAGGCGCTTTATTTGCGGGCGTTAGTGTAGCGCGGAGTTTAGCTTATGCATTGAACATTCCTTCCATCGGCGTGCATCATATGGAAGGACACCTGTTAGCCCCTATGCTCGAAAGTAACCCGCCCTCATTCCCTTTTATAGCCCTGTTGGTCTCAGGCGGTCATACCCAACTCATTAAGGTAGGTCAAGTTGGTGTGTACGAATTGTTAGGAGAGTCTTTGGATGATGCGGCCGGTGAAGCCTTTGATAAAACGGCCAAACTGCTCAAATTAGGCTACCCAGGTGGCCCCGCTTTAGCTACTTGCGCTGAAAAGGGAAACCCCAAACGATTTAATTTTCCTCGCCCAATGACCAATCGCCCTGGTCTTGATTTTAGCTTTAGCGGGCTAAAAACATTTGCTCTCACAACCAGTCAACAAAATACCCTCGACGAACAAACCTGTGCCGACATTGCCAGAGCCTTTGAAGAGGCGGTTGCAGAGACCTTGGCCATCAAGTGCAAGCGCGCTTTAATGCAAACTGGGCTGTCTACTTTAGTGGTAGCCGGTGGCGTTAGTGCGAATAAACGTTTACGATCAACACTCAATCAAATGGGAAAGGAAACTGGTGCTGAGGTTTTTTACCCTCGCCATGAATTTTGTACCGACAATGGCGCCATGATCGCTTTCGCTGGTTATCAGCGCTTATTAGCTGGTGAACACGACGCCCTCAATATTAAAGCGCGACCCCGCTGGCCTTTATCAGAACTCAACCTGCCTCAAAAAAAATAAACAAGGAACTCATGGACATTATTTTCTTACGAAATCTTCGCATAGAAACCGTTATCGGTATTTTTGATTGGGAGCGAACAATAAAGCAAACTGTTTTTTTTGATATTGAAATGGCCGCCGATATAAAAAAAGCCGCTGCCAGTGATCATATCAATGATACTTTAGATTATAAATCCCTATCGAAAGCTGTGATTGATTTTGTCGAAAAAAGTCATTTTCAGCTCGTCGAAACTCTGGCAGAAAGAGTGGCTGAACTCCTTATTAATGACTTCAATGTCCCGTGGTTAAGGCTAACGTTAAACAAAAAAGGCGCTTTACGTCACGCCGATGACGTTGGCATTATAATTGAGCGTGGAACCAAACCTCAGTGACAACTGTTTATCTCAGCATTGGTAGCAATATTGAACGCGAAAAACATATTCGTTCGGGCATTCTAGCCTTAAAAAAACAATTTGGTCACATCACCTTGTCCAGTGTTTACGAATCGGACGCTGTTGGTTTTGATGGTCACCCTTTTTTAAATTTAATAGCCGCTTTTGAAACCGATTTGACGCCCACGCAAGTCGATACGATATTAGACACCATTGAAAAAAATAATGGCCGCACCCCTGATCAGAAAAAGTTTAACCCGCGTACCTTAGATTTAGACTTAGTGTTATACGGCGACTATATCAGCTCAAACCCCAAGCTCGAAATTCCACGAAGCGAAATTACCCGTTATGCTTTTGTTTTAGAGCCCTTGGCTGAAATTGCAGCCCACCTGAAGCACCCGATCCTATCTCAGTCTTACGAACAGCTTTGGCAGGACTTTGATAAAACAAATATCGTACAAAAACGCATTCAATTTAAGTGGGATTAAATTAAACTTTTCCCGCCATCAACCGCAATCACCTGCCCTGTAATATACCGGCCTTTTTCAGCTAAGAACAAAACCGTTTCTGCAATATCGTGAGGGGAGCCTTGCCGCTGTAGCGGGATACGGGCCATCAATTCTTCTCTTAGTTCATTCGACGCATTTTCTGGCCATAAAATAACCCCCGGCGATACCCCATTCACACGGATATCTGGCGCCAGCTCTTTTGCCAATGACTTGGTCAGTGCAGATAAACCGGCCTTTGCCGTACTATAAATTGGGTAGTCTGATAGCGAACGTTCGGCATAAATATCAACCACATTGACCACGCAACCCTGCGTTTTTTTTAACGCGTCAACACTCGCCTTGCAGATAAAAAACGGGGCTTTCAAATTACTCCCCATCAGATCATTCCATTGATCTTCACTAGCCTCCTCTATCGGCGTTTGATAGAAAGTAGACGCGTTATTAATTAAAACATCTATCCGCCCAACCTTGCCAATAACCTCTTGTATCAACAACTCAATTTGCCTCACCGATTGCAAATCTGCCTGTAACGCCCAAGCCGAACCTTTTCGCTCACGATTTAACAAAGCGGCAAGGTTGTTCGCTTCATCAGCTGAATGTTGATAGTGGATAACCACCCCATAGCCTGCGTGATGAAATTTTGTTGCGATTTGCGCGCCTATTCGTCGCGCCGCCCCCGTAATCAAGACTATTTTCTGTAAATCGGACACACCGTCTCCAAAATAAACTAAAATTTCAACAAGAACATGTTACTGAATAGCGAATGCAAAACCGACTTTTATCCTTGCTTTTTTTCCCTATTTTATTAGCTTCTTGCGCTCAAGTACCTAATCAAAAAGGCCATCATTATGAGTACTTTAATCTGAATGCGATAGGAAAAACCGATATTGATATGGTCGCTGACACCCATGTGAAGCTCACCATAAATCAGCTGAAACTGTTAGCAGTAAAATTATACAAACGTAACCCGCGCGAATGGAAAAAAGCCAAGCTAAAATCCAGAGAGGCCGCTGTCGCGCGTATTTTTAGCCAACCCTTTCCTGTCGTTAACGGCAAACATAGCGTCGACAGCATACGACTCGCTTTTGATGAGCAGTATCAAGGTGATCGGGTATTGGCTTTCATATCAGGCTTAGGCAGCATGCTAACCCTTTCATATAATGGTAAAAGTGAGTTCTACCTGTTTGACAGTTTGGATGCTCAACGCCTCTACAATGGTGCACGCAACATTGAGGTTGCTTCATGGTTACTGCAAACCAAAAAAAAACGTAATGGGGACTTCTTTTTACTCAGCTCTGGGCAGGGAATAACCACGACTAACCGCAGTTACGATCGTTTATTCGGAAAACTCATAGGCCAACAAGACTTATTAGCACAAATTATTGCCACGAAAAATCACCGCACAATAAAAAACGTAATTCAATCGGCGGCCCGTTTCGTTTTTCTACCTGTTTAGCTTTTAAAAAGCACTTTTTTGAAACAGATCACCGTGAAAAAAAGCAACCACTATTTATGTTGCTCTTCACTGCGTGTTAACTGTTGAATCGCCTCAAGACGCTTTTTACGTAGCGCCTCGCCAATTTCTTTCCCCTCTAAACCTTGAGCAATAAACGCCTTAACGTCAACGTGATTCGCTGCATAAAAAACCTGTTTAAGCCATAGTGCTTGCGGGTAGTCCTTATCCTCAAAACCTAACCGGCCTTTTGAATCAGCCTCGCAGGCCAACAAAAATAAAGTCATTTTTTCTGGCTGACGAAAAAAACCCAATGCTTCAAACATGTTTAACAAGGTACTGGCTTTTAATTCAAATGCTCGATGACAGTGCGTGTGGTATGCCATCACCTTTTCCGCAAGGTCTGCATAATCATTCGGCACACGTAAGCGATTGACCAGTTCCTTCAGCGCTACCAACCCCTTGGTTTCATGCCCATAGTGGGATGGCCAGTTTTCTTTCGCCGTTAACCCCTTGCCCAAATCATGCATCAGGGCTGCGAAACGAACGATTTTACTGTCAGACAACGCTACCGCTTGACGTAAAACCATCATCGTATGCACGCCGGTATCAATTTCAGGGTGATGCTTTTCAGGTTGAGGAACACCATACAATGCATCAATTTCTGGCAAAATAGCAGCCAATGCGCCACATTGCCTTAACGTTTCAAAAAAAACATCTGGCGACTTTTCCCCAAGCGAGCGACTTATTTCTTGCCACACCCGCTCTGGTATTAAGGCACTTACCTCTCCAGTACTCACCATTTCTTTCATTAATGCCATTGTCTCTGGCGCGATCCTAAACCCTAAATGGGCATACCGTGCAGCAAATCGCGCAACCCTCAATACACGCAGAGGGTCTTCTTTAAAGTGAGGAGAAACGTGGCGTAACATTTTTGCCTTCAAATCAGCTTGGCCACCATAAGGGTCCACCACACCTTCTGCATTTTTTGCCATGGCGTTAATGGTTAAATCACGCCGTTGCAGATCTTGCTCAAGCGTCACTTCTGGCGAGGCATAAATGTCAAACCCTTTATAACCGATCCCTGTCTTTCGTTCTGTCCTCGCCAGTGCATATTCTTCTTGAGTATCTGGGTGCAGGAAAACCGGAAAATCCTTCCCCACCGGACGGTAATTCTGCTGCAACATTTGTTCGGCCGTAGAGCCAACCACAACATAATCTTTATCCGTATATGGATACCCTAATAATTCATCCCTGACAGCGCCACCGACAAGATATATTTCCATCAGCAAACTCTTATATACGTTATAATTGTGCTTTTAATTAAGGGCTTTAAACTTACCATGCTAGAGATCCTTTTATATTGTGCGGCCTTTGGGGTCATTTCAGGTATCTTATCGGGTTTGTTAGGTATCGGCGGCGGCATTATCATTGTGCCCTTCATCGCTTGGCTTCTGACTCATCATGGTATGCCAGCTGAATCCATCATGCAAACGGCCGTTGCCACCTCGTTAGCGACCATCATTACGACGTCCATTTCTGCCGTATGGGCTCAACACCGACGCGGTGCAATTAATTGGCCCGTTTTTATAACACTGACGCCCGGCATTGCTATTGGCGCATGGTTTGGTGCCGACTTGGCACATATGATGACCAGTGAAATATTAGCCATCGTTTTTGGCTCATTCCTGGTATTAAATGGTGCCCGCATGTTCATTAATCTAAAAACGAAGCCTCATCGCCAACTCCCCGGCACCCTCTCTTTAGGCTTAGCCGGTACGGTTATAGGCAGCTTATCAACCTTGGTTGGAATTGGCGGTGGTACGCTGACCGTTCCCTATATGACGTGGCATAATGTACCCATTAAAAATGCTATTGCTTTAGGTAGCGCCTGCGGCTTACCGATAGCAATATTTGGTGCTGTTAGTTTTGCTATTATCGGTATGCAAGCTACAAATCTGCCCGACAACAATCTTGGCTACATTAATATTCCAGCTTTTTTAGGCATCAGCAGCACCAGCCTTTTTGCCGCGGTCATAGGTGTACACCTTTCTCACACTGTTCCAACCGAATCATTAAAAAAAGTCTTTGCTGTTCTCCTGATGCTGGCCGGCCTTAAAATGCTGGTCGGTTAACAATCCGGCAAAAACATTGTACTGATCTTTTTAACACACTAAGAATATAGGGAGCTTCTATTTAATTCCCAACAAAATTTCTTTTGCCTCTAGAGTTATACTTTTGAGGTAACCTTGTATAACAACAGACCTGCTAACATAGAAACAATCACAATTAAGGGCTCTTCCAATCTAAAGCCAAGGCTTGCTACCACCGGGCCTGGGCAATAACCAATTAAACCCCAACCAACACCAAATAACGCCGAACCAGTTAACAACCGAGTATCTATTTTCAACACCGTCGGCAAATGAAAGTCGTCATCAAATATTGGTTTACCGCGTGCAAATACAAAACGATACATCACCGTCGTGGTTATGACTGCACCCCCTAAAACAAACATTAAGCTCGGATCCCAGTTTCCGGTAATATCTAAAAAATTTACCACTTTATTGGGGTCAACCATTCCAGATAATGTAATGCCTACGCCAAAAATACCCCCTGCTAACAACGCGCTCAGTATTTTATTCATCGTTAGGCTCCTATCACCAATTTTGCAATGTAAACGGTAACAATACCGGCTATAAGAAAGACCATCGTTGCCGTTATTGACCTCAATGAAAATCTAGAAATTCCACATATTCCATGGCCACTGGTACAACCACTGCCCATCGCCGTTCCGAAACCAACAAATAGACCACCCAAAACCAGCAGGGCTGTTGTTGTATGCTCACGGGGCTCTATAACAACTGGAAAAAAGTAGGCATAGATGGCCGCACCAACAATAACGCCGATGACAAAGGCGGCGCGCCAGGCTTTTTCAGTTACCGAAAAGCTGTTTAAAAGGCCACTGACTATGCCGCTAATGCCCGCCACTCGACCATTCAAATACATCAATAGGCTGGCACTGATGCCAAGCAATATGCCGCCTGTCAAAGAAGCGTAAGGGGTAAAATTCTCCATCCTATTATCTCCTGATTATTTATATGCTTATTATGTTACATTATAAGTGAATGGTCTGCATAAAATGTTGAAAAATCCATGTAAAATAACTCCATGGAGAATAAATCTAAACAATGGCATGCCTTACACGCCGAAACAGCCAAAATTGATTGGAAGGATTTAGAGCGTTTCTTTGCACGCGGTCATTTATTGCGTGTATCTAGCGATTTAGATCTCGTCGATACGGCTGTTGAAATGGCAAACGATAATAAGGCGGTCATTGAGCAATGGGTCGCTGAAAATCGTTTGTCGGGTGTCTCGAATGAAGAAGCCCAACGTTGGTCACAAGGGAAAAGTACCCTTTGGTCTGTGGTGGTACTCCCCTGGATTTTAGTCCAGCAACGATAACCCACCTTAATATAACACCTTGAGCTCTAAAACAGCTGACTCCCTCTTATGTGAACGAATCGCTATCGCTTTGATGCTAATTAAAGCGAGCAGCCCAAGCCTTTTCCAACCGCTTTTCAGAAATGGGTTGTCGCGTCTTAATCTGTTGCGCGAATAACGAAATTCTAAATTCTTCAAGCAGCCATCGGAATGATTCATCTTCGGGGGCTGTATCGGTTGATACGATAAACTGCCAAAACTTTTTTTCAAAAAGTTGCGCCTGTGCTGCTTTCACGGCATCTTTTTCCAACTGCCCTGCTGCTTTTTCTAGCCTAATTAAAATAGCTTTCAAATACCGCGTATAAAACTCAAGTTGATCGGCCGGCACATGACGGATAAACCCTTCAAAACACAGGCAAGAAAGTTGCTGAGATATGTCGGTATAGAGTGCTTTTTCATTGCGCCATTTATTTAAAGCCTCCTTGACTCGTTGATGTTGTGCCAGCAGCGATGAAATCGTTTCAGACAATTCATAACCCTTTGCATACAATGAAACATCATTTTTTTGAGCCGCTTGATCAAACTCCTTTTCCGTTCGAATATCTTGATCTGCAAAATAACTTGCGATCAACTGATGCGCTAGATCATCAAAAATATCTTCGCCCACGCTTCGTTGGCAATGGGGGTGTGGGTTTAAATGCTGATAACTGAACGCTTGTGATGTGGTAATCGCCGATTGCCGACTCAATTTCTTTAATTCTTTAGCAAATTTCAAACGAAATAGTCGTATCAAACCGTCTTTATGCGTTTTTTGTGCCTCTACTGCCGAATCCATTAACCTGAGACCAACACTGGTTTTCTCATCCACTAACGCAGGAAACCCTTTTAGTTCCTGGCCTTGATGCTGGATTGCCTGCTGTTCGGGAATCTCATCAAACTGCCATTTTTTTGAGCCAGTTAATGACAGGGCATCACTCAAAGCCGTTTGAAATTGTGCGCCAGCCTTTTCAGCATATTGACGCTTAAGGGCATTAAAGTCCTTTGATACGGCTAAGACATTTGATTTATCTCTTAAAATACAAAAGCTCATTCTTAAATGAGGCGGTAACTTCTCTAACTCAAAGTCAGACGCCCTCAGGTTTGACCCAGTCAGCTTATTTAGAAAGCCAGCCAACTTTTCCAACAGTCGGCCACTCGAATATTCCATGCCGTCGATACATGCCTCAACATAATTGGGCACAGGAACAAATTGTTTTCGTAAATTCTTCGGAAGACCTTTGATCAAAGCCTGCAATTTCTCTGCATACAAACCAGGCACTAACCATTCAAAGCCCTCTTCAGTTAGTTGATTTAATTGCGCCAAGAAAATCTCGGCTGTAACACCATCGTCTTGATGACCGGGTTCAAAACGATAATTGAGATTGATGGGCACGCCGTTAATCAAACGTACATCAGGAAATTTCTGCGCATCTACCGTCGACTCATCTTTTGATGACACATCCTCGGCAGTTAATTCCAAGGACGTTTGGTTCTTATCATTTTTTATCCATTTATTGAGCAGCGCTAAACTCGTGATATTGTCGGGTAATTTATCATCGTAAAATTCAAATAAGGCTTGCTCATCCACCAACAAATCAACACGCCGGCCTTTTTGCTGCTCATATTCAATCCCTTCTAACAACTTTTCATTTTTTCTAAAAAAAGCCGCATGACACACCATCTCACGATCAACTAAGCCTCGGCGTATAAACATTTCACGTGCCTGCGCAGTTTCTGTTCTTGCCATTGGCACAGCTCGACCTTTACTCACCGATAAACCAAAGAGCAGTTGTTGCTCGTAGAACATTCCTTGTGCTGATTTTTTTGACCAATGGGGCTCGTAATAATGCCGTTTTATCAGATGAGCCGCTGCTTTTTCAATCCACTCCGGTTTAATGCTGGCCATAGTTCGAGCATAAACCCGCGTAGTTTCAACCTGCTCGGCAGCCATGACCCATTTAGGCTGTTTTTTGAATAGGGTCGATGAAGGGTGAATATAAAACTTTAAATTCCGCGCACCTAAATATTCAGCTTGTTCGTGTTTAAAACCAATCCGTGTAACAAGCCCTGCCAACAAGGCTTTATGAATCGCATCATCATCCGCCTCCGCACTATTGATCTCCAGATTCAGGTTTTTTTTCACTAAATCCAACAACTGTCGACGAATATCTTCCCAATCTTTTATTCGCATATAAGCCAGAAAGTTCTCGCGACAATACTTACGAAACTGGTTATTCGATAGCGCTCTTTTCTGACTTTGCAACTCTCGCCATAGTATTAAAAAAGATAAAAAATCCGATGTTTCATTTTGGTATACCTTATGCTTTTCATCCGCATATTTCGCTTTATCGTTAGGTCGTTCCCTTGGGTCTTGAATCGACAAGGCAGACACAATGGTTAACACCTCGTCCAAGCAGTGAAACTGTTCGGCAGCTAACAACATCCGGCCAAACTGTGGGTCAAGTGGAAAATGAGTTAGACGCCGACCAACTTGGGTTAATTTTTCATTGTTATCTAACGCACCCAACTCATGCAAACTGCGGACACCGCTACGTATCATTTTATCGGCGGGTGGCTCTAAAAATGGGAAGTGACTAATTTCAGCAAGTCTTAACGACTTCATTTGTAAAATAACCGATGCCAGATTCGTACGCAGAATTTCAGGTTCGGTAAACTCAGGTCGTTGATTAAAGTCTTCTTCACTAAACAGGCGAATACAAATACCTGCCGCTTCTCGCCCACAGCGGCCACTACGCTGGTTTGCACTGGCTTGTGAAATAGGCTCTATCGGTAACTGCTGTATTTTACTTCGTTGGCTAAAGCGGCTAATTCGCGCTAAGCCAGTATCTATCACACAGCGAATACCCGGTACTGTTAATGAGGTTTCTGCTACGTTTGTCGCCAACACAATACGAGGTTTCTTATGCGCTTTAAAAATGTTTGATTGTTCTTTTGCGCTAAGCCGTGAATACAACGGCAAAATATCATAGTTATCAGGGTGTTGCCTCCTGAGTGCCTGTGTGGCTTCGCGTATTTCACGTTCGCCGCTTAAAAAGACTAAAATATCGCCAAGTTTCTCTCGATGTAGTTCTTCGACCGCCGCCACAATCGCTTCGGTTCTATTTTGTTCGTTCGTTTCAAGGCTTGCCTCAATAGGTCGATATCGCATTTCAACAGGATATGTTCGCCCCGATACATTAATGATCGGGGCGTTATTAAAATGTTTAGAGAAACGTTCAGGGTCTATCGTTGCTGAAGTGACAATAAGCTTCAGATCTGGTCGCTTGGGGAGCAACCATTTCATATAGCCTAAGAGAAAATCAATATTTAAGCTACGCTCATGCGCCTCATCTAAAATCAGCGTGTCGTATCGACTTAAAAAGGGGTCGGATTTAATTTCTGCCAACAAAATACCATCCGTCATTAATTTAATGAGTGTTTGATCTTTCTCCTTTCCTTGAAACCGAATTTTATAGCCTACCACTTGCCCCACTTCAACCTTCAACTCATCGGCAATACGTTGCGCAACGCTAACAGCCGCTAACCGACGCGGTTGTGTATGACCAATTTGGCCCCTAAGTCCGCGCCCTAACGCTAAGCAAATTTTAGGTAACTGTGTGGTCTTGCCAGAACCCGTTTCACCACACAAGATAATGACTTGATGCTTCTTAATGAGCTCGGCGATCTCGTCCCTTTTTTCACTGATCGGTAACGTTGGAAAGTCAATGCTTGGGCAACTTAAACGGCGCTGATCAACCGCCTCACACGACTGTTTAACCTGATTTAACAAGTCACGTTTTTGTTGTGAGTTTTGACTCGATTGAAGTTTCTTTAGCTGCCTGCGGAATCGGTGCTGATCCTTACTTAAACTATCATTAATTAACGAACGAATATCGTTAATAGTTGAAATCTCGGGCATTTTGAAAACGGGTTATTCCAGCGAAAAAGCGCATTATACCGAAAGCACTCCATAGTATCGGGTACAGATGAAGCTATGAAACGTAACCCTTATTCCGGCTTAAATACCAAGTTAAAATAAACCGGCACTGCCGTTGAAATAGACGGCAGTTTAGCCACGTCCATTAGCTTTTCAATCCCTGCACCTAGCTCAAAATCGGCCGCATTCAGCATGATTGGTTTTACACTGCTGACTCCCAACGCCCCATTACTTAAACCCACTATTTGAACAATGGCTTGGAACGTCTTCAACTGCCCATGTAAATTTAGACTCAACTCCACTGTTTTAACAACACGCTCACCCATAGCAACCAAACCATTTTGGACACCAACTATTTGGGTTGTCACGATGGCCTCAGGAAAACGGTCCGTTTCAAACAACATGGCTTTCATTCGCTCATCGCGTATCTCAATATGGGTTTTAACACTGGCTAAATTAACCCTAATGCTTGCAAAACCTTTATCGTTAATTGAGCCTGCTAACTGGCTAAACGAATGCACCTCACCAATTTTGTTTTTCTTTATTGATACAAAATAAAGGGATGATTCACCCTCATCCAATTGATATTGCGCCTGTACGGTTAGCGAGAAAAAAATCAAAATAGCCGTCACGAAAGTTTTATTCAGCCGCATTACAGTCTCCTAAAATAAATAGGCGTCCATAATAACAAGTTTAAATGTTGGCCGCACCTTCATTAAAACGCCAACAGACTAACTTATGCCTATCACATAATGGGTGTATCGCGATATAGAAAAGCAACAAAAAAAGCCCCAACTCCAAAAAAAGCTGAGGCCTTGTTGTACATGGTGCCCAGAGACGGATTCGAACCATCGACACGAGGATTTTCAGTCCACTGCTCTACCGACTGAGCTATCTGGGCAACTAAAGTGTGGTCGCGTATTAAACAGCGGCTTACCCATTTAGTCAAGAAAGATGTTGAAAATCGCCCTATTTAGTGGGTGGCGTATAACCTTCTGGTGTTTGAGCATCATCGGTGAAAAGGAATTTTTCCATTTCTGTTTTTAGCAGCGCTCGCGCTTCGGGCTCAAACGGTGTTAGCCTGTTTTCATTAATGATCATTGTTTGTTGAGCCAACCACATTTGCCAGGCTTCTTTCGAAATATTTTCTATTATTTTTTGACCCAATTCACCGGGGAACGGTGGCTTTTCTAAAGGTTCTGCTTCGCGCTTTAGTTTTTGACAATACATTTTTAGCTCTATTATAGGTTAATTCGACAATTGGGAGATTAAGGCACTCACCGGCTTTGGAAGCCCTATTTTTACATGGCTATTTGTTTCATGCCACCTCGTTGTCTTGCTCTCTTCAATTTTACTGTGTACATCTAACATTGAGCAGACAATGGGTGTGTAATCCAGATGGTAATGCGAAAAAGTATGCCGTTTTTCATCTATTGTGAGAGCCTCCGTTAAATTCACGCCCTCGTTTTGACACCATTTTTGAAGCTCTTGTAACGTTTCAAATTCTGGAAAGGCCCACAAACCGCCCCATAGCCCAACGGGCGCGCGCTGATTTAATAATATTTTCTGCTTGTTTTTTAAAATCAGCCAATACACTTTTTTAACGGGCAATTTTTCCCTTTTTTTTGGCGTTGGTAACTCTGTCACCAGATTGTGTTTTAGCGCTAAACAGTGCCCTTTCAAAGGACATAGCGGGCAAGTTGGTTTTGAGCGCCTACAGACCGTTGCCCCAATATCCATCATGGCCTGATTATAGTTCCGCGTTTTTTTCTCTGGTGTATATTGTTCTGACAAACGCCATAATTTTTTTAAAACCGCTGCGCTACCAGACCACCCTTGAATAGCAAAAAAACGGCACAAAACACGCTTCACATTACCATCTAGAATTGGCTCCGCTTGCTGCATTGACAAACTGGCTATCGCACCGGCTGTAGAGCGCCCAATACCCGGTAACGCAACAAGCTCCACGACGTTGTCAGGAAACTTTTTTTGATACTCGTTCACGATAATCGTTGCTGTTTTATGCAGGTTTCTTGCACGAGCGTAATACCCTAAACCCGACCAATAATGCAGCACATCATCTAAAGAGGCTTCCGAAAGAGCGGTAACTGTAGGAAATTGTTGAATAAAGCGCTCAAAATACGGAATGACCGTGGCGACCTGTGTTTGTTGCAACATAATTTCAGATAACCATACCCGATACGGCGTAGGCGATATTTGCCAAGGCAGATTTTTTCTACCATGCAATTCAAACCAACCTAAAACAAGGGCCTGAAACTGTTCAGGCCCTATAAATCGACTGAAAGCTTGATCAGTTAAAATAGGCTTTTTAATAAATCACCTGCAGGGCCTTTTAGCTTTTCACCAATCTTTTCATCTAACTTTTCTTTTAATTCCGCCTTTTTTTCATCAATTTTTTCTTTTTGCGTCTCAAGGACTATTTGCTTCACATCAAGCTGTATCCTTGGCTGCTCGAACGTACCGGCCACATTAACCGGGACAAGAACGTTTTTAAGATCTTTAGAATCTGCTTTTTCAGCCTCACTCAGTGCCTTTGTTCGTTGAAGCGTTAATCGATAATCCAGTGCCTCGCTCACTAAATTCGCACTTCCTTCCCCCGTAATATTCACTAAAGGTGATGTCACCAAAAGATCTCTATTTTTCGCCAAGCCATTAGTAATTTGAGTACTGCCCGACATGTTTGCAAAGGCTGTTTCCCCTTTACCTTGTTCTGCTAATGCACCAACATTTCCTTTTAAAACGGCTTCGGCTTGTTTCATTAACGCGCCAACATCGATCCCTTTTATTGTGCCATCATCGAAGCTAAAGTTCGCCGTACCGTTTAAAGCCGACTTAAAGGCAGGAATGGTATTACCTCGTGTGGTCAATTCAGCTTTGATATTAGCCACACCAGATAGCTTGGATTCGCCCATCAAATCAACGAGTAACGGTTCAATATTGACCCCTGTTACTTCTTCTTTTACTGAAATACGTGGCGTATTTTGACGCGCATCGATGGTTGTTTTACCTTCATATTGTCCGTTATAAAACATCTCAACACGTTGCTCAGTATTCAACACGCCATTTTTTGCGCGTATTTTTACGCTGGTCGACTCAGCTGCAAGCCCATTAACAATCAACGATTGAACGTTTAATAAACCATTAACATTTAAGTCGCGGATGGTTTGCACTGGGATCAATGCCACCGCAGCAGGCAGCGGAATGGCAACACCACTTGCTTGTTCTTTGTTAGCAGCATCATCTGTTTTTGGCAAATAGCGATCCACATTTATTGTATCAATCACCAAGTCAAACCCAATTGCTGGCTTTTCAAACTGATGTACCGAGACGTTACCTGATAGAGTGGAATCATCGAATTTAATCGTGAGTGGTTTTAAACTCAAGCTACCCGCGCCCGCTAAATCTGCCGTCAAATGGCTCGTTATATCAATTTTCATTGCACCATTCGGAACCGGCTCGCCTGCCGCATCGATGAGCAAGGCCAAATCTTGAATTTCAACCTTGTTCAACGCCGAATTGATAACCATATCACCGTTAAGCTTTAAACGGACGGTTGCTTTAGGTTTTCGGCTATCTACTGTTAGGGCTAAATCCATGCCCATTGGCTTGTCTAACGAGAACGCATCTGTCGTTAAATCCAAGTCCTCGAGGTTATATTGCTCACCTTTACTCGCGTCAATCCAGGACACATTTGCATCCTCTACCTGAATGCCACCAATTGCGATGGCGCCTAACGCCTTAGCAGGTGATGTGCCGTCTTCTGAATGACTCGTTTTTTCATGACTTTCGCCGGACGCCTGAACCATATCGTCCCAATTTGTATTACCGGCTTTATTTTTAGCAAGATGTAAACTCATGCCCTTTAAAACCAGCGTGCTTACTTCCACTTTTTCGCTCAACAACGGCAGTAATTTAACTTTAATATTGGCTTCTCGTATTTCCGCAAAATGTTCGGCTTTAAAACCGGCAGCATTGCTTAAGCTGACGTTATTGATGCCTATGCCTAACCAAGGAAAAACAGACAAGCTCAGGTCGCCATTTATCGCCAGATCGCGCCCGGTTTTTTCTTTTACAATCGCCTGAATGTCTTCACGGTAATCATTCGGGTCTATAACCAATGGCACAACGACAATTGCCACCACCAATAATAAAACCAAACCCGCTAAAATTTTTAGCACTTTACCCATAACGCTTCCTCCTGACTGTTCCTTACCCTGATAAGATCAAATATTATCAGGCATTTTTGTTAACGTATGATGAATTAGTCATTTACCTTCATCCGTGCTTTTAATTAACACGCTTTACTGGAGAGCCTAATTAACCCCTCCATTTATACCCCTTATTCTTTCAACAGCGGCTCTAAAACCTCTTGATATTAGAAGCGATAACGATTTTCAATTATTATTAGACGTAGAAAACACTTTATATCCCTTTTTTTGGCTATTTTTAGCAAAATAACAGGTAGAATCAATCTTATATAGTATCATTCTCAACCATTTTAAATTTTTATCCGTATCGATAACGATACTAAACGTCAGGCCTTATCATGAACACCATTCAAACAGACGATACAAGAATTCTTGGTATGCAGGAGGTTATTTCTCCTGAGCAATTACTCAACGATTTACCCATTACAGAGGCTGCTGCCAAAACAACCGCGGATGCCAGAGCATCTATCCATAACATTCTACATGACAAGGATGATCGCTTATTGGTTGTTATTGGCCCTTGCTCCATACACGATACCAAAGCGGCCTTGGACTATGCTTCTCGCCTGAAGCCTTACATTGATCGTTTATCGGATGACCTGATTATCGTGATGCGTGTTTATTTTGAAAAGCCACGAACAACCGTTGGCTGGAAGGGGCTGATAAACGACCCTAAACTCGATGACAGCTTTGATATTAATAAAGGCCTCCATACAGCACGTGAATTATTATTAAACTTGAATACCCAAGGGGTCTCCGCCGCAACAGAGTACCTGGACCTCATCACGCCACAATATGTATCTGACCTTATCGCTTGGGGCGCTATCGGTGCGCGAACGACAGAAAGCCAAACTCACCGCGAATTATCATCTGGCTTATCATGCCCGGTTGGCTTCAAAAACGGTACTGATGGCACCATTAAAGTGGCTATTGATGCGATTGGTGCAGCGGTTCGCCCTCATCACTTTTTATCCGTCACAAAACAAGGGCAATCTGCCATTTTTAAAACAGCCGGCAATGAAGATTGTCACCTGATTTTACGTGGAGGCAAAACACCTAACTATGATGCGAAAAGCGTTGACGCCGCTGCTAATGAATTAGGCAAAGCCGGTGTTAATCTCCATATGATGATTGATTGCAGCCATGCAAACAGTAGCAAACAGCATGAACGTCAAATGATCGTTGGTGCCGATGTTGCTAAACAAATTGCGGGTGGCGACATGCGCATCAGTGGCGTCATGATCGAAAGCCATCTTGTTGCCGGACGCCAAGATGTTGTAGACGGCCAAGAGCTCACCTATGGCCAAAGCATCACGGATGCCTGTATTGATTGGGACAGCAGCGTGCAACTCTTAGAAGAATTAGCGAGTGCTGTGCGCAAACGGCGTGAGAGCAAAATAGATGCGGCAAACGAATAAAGAGTGCACGACAATGGAAATTCAACTCAACGGCGAACCGTTTTCCTGTGATGACGATACAACGCTAGAACAGCTCACTCATCAAATGGGGCTATATGGCAAACGTATTGCCATTGAGCTGAATGAAGAGATAAAACCAGCTGATCAGTTCAGTAATATTCAACTTAAACCGGGAGATATTGTGGAAGTGGTACAAGCCATCGGCGGGGGGCAGCCCGATCGCCTAACAATTGCCGGACAAGACTTTTCTTCTCGATTGCTCGTTGGAACAGGCAAATATAAAGACATGGCACAAACGCAAGCCGCTATCGAGATGAGCGGCGCCGAAATTGTCACGGTTGCTATTCGCCGAACAAACATCGGTCAAAACCCAGATGAACCCAACTTATTGGATGTGATATCGCCTGACAAATATACGATTTTGCCCAATACCGCAGGCTGCTTTACTGCTAAAGACGCCTTAAGAACCTGTCGTCTTGCCCGCGAGCTATTAGGCGGCCATAAACTCGTTAAGTTGGAAGTTTTAGGTGACGAAAAAACTCTTTTCCCTGATATCTCAGCCACGTTAGAATCAGCCGAAATTCTTATCAACGAGGGTTTTGACGTGATGGTTTACACTAATGATGACCCTATTATGGCTAAACGCTTAGAAGAAATGGGTTGTGTTGCTGTGATGCCATTGGCCGCGCCTATCGGTTCTGGCTTAGGTATTCGAAACCCCTATAATATTTTAACCATTATCGAAAATGCTAACGTTCCTATCATTGTGGATGCTGGCGTTGGCACGGCATCGGATGCCGCTATTGGCATGGAATTGGGCTGTGATGGTATTCTGATGAATACCGCTATTGCTCACGCAAATGACCCCGTTCTTATGGCCTCGTCGATGAAAAAAGCGGTACAAGCAGGTCGTGAAGCTTATTTGGCTGGGCGCATGCCGCGCCGCCGTTATGCCTCGGCTTCATCACCGCTTGATGGCCTTATTTAACTTAACAGCTACGTGATATGGCCCAGCTTGATGATAAACATACCTTTCGGCGTATTCGTAGCTTTGTTAAACGTGAGGGCCGCTTAACGCCAGGGCAAGAAACTGCTTTAAAGACCGGCTGGCCATTGTTTGGTTTGGATTCAACAACACTGATTCAACCAAGTCAATTGTTTGCTAACGACCACCCCATCACCCTTGAAATTGGCTTTGGCAATGGCGAAAGTCTGGTCGCAATGGCTGAAAATAATCCTGATAAGAATTTTATTGGCATTGAAGTCCACCGTCCGGGTATTGGGCATTTATTGCGCCTCGTTTTAGAAAAAAAAATAACCAATCTTCGCGTCTTTGATACTGATGCCATTGAAGTCTTACAGCATGCTATCCCACCCCATAGCTTAGATTGTATCCAATTATTTTTTCCTGACCCTTGGCATAAAAAAAGACACCATAAGCGCCGCATTGTTCAAACTGAGTTTTTGGATCTCATCCATTCGAAGCTAAAAAAAGGCGGACGCTTCCATGCCGCCACTGATTGGGAAAATTATGCAGAACACATGATGGAGGTTCTTAACGCCCATGCTGGGTTTATTAATAATAGTAAAGGCAACTATTCTGAACGCCCACCGCACAGGCCGTTAACTAAATTTGAAAATCGAGGATTGCGTTTAGGACACGGTGTTTGGGATATTATCTTTATAGCGGATCACGCTAATTAACGGCTACTCGACAACCCATCGCGTCTTCTGCCGAAATTTCCGGCGATTTTATCTCATTAAAAATCGTTTGAAGGCTCGCCAGCTGTTCCATCAACTCCTTTTCTAACGCTTTATTTTCAGAAATTTTCTTCTCTAATTCTTCACGGCTCGCAGAAACATCGCGCAGACTGTCCAATCTACTTTCCACAAAAGCTTTCTGTTCATTAACTTCTCTAATTAAGTTACTTAACGCCGTTAATTTCCAGCGTTTAACATCGGCTTCTGCTTGCTGAAAAATTGACAGCGCTCGCCCACCAATTGTATCAACAAATCGCTTAACCAATGTGTTTTGCTCCGTTAACGCTGCAGAGGAACTGGTGCTAAACTCCAAGCCCTCCTTAAGTAATTGATCAAGTTGGTGCTGATACACCGCTATATCGAAACCACTCGTTTGCTCAACATCAATATGATGCTCATCTTTAAAACGCTTATAAATTGCACTCAACAACTTAACGCTGGCTTGTGTTGTGCTTACTGTTTCCTCCAATAATGAATGAAGCCCTTCAAACGTATCTTTCATACCCTATCGAATGCCCACGCTTGTCCAGCTTTTAATCATTTGATCTCGCCCATCAGCAACTATTCTCGATACCTTGTCAGGGTTAACAACGTCGAGTAAATCCGTAATTTGTGTATGAAAAATATGCTGACTCGTCTTCAAGTGCGTCAAATTTTTATTATAGGCCGTTTGCTCCTGTCTCGTTTCTAACAGTAACTCAGCGGTCGATTCCTCGCTTTTACTACAAAGGCCCTTTAATTCATCCCTATGAATCTTTGCGTTTTGCAGGCGGTTATTGATTGAGTTACTCGCTAACTCCATATTCTCCACAACATCATCAATCACTTTGTGCTGAAGAATATCTTTTTGTGAACTAAAAATTCTGTCGGATAAAAAGTTTTCCAAGCTAGATAAACGGCTGTTCGATAGCCCAGCTGCATCGCTTTTAATTTTAGCGACCAAGGCTTGCTTGGCGGATAAAGGAAAAATACTCTGCTCATCCAGCTCTAACAAACGAGCTGTTTCCAACGTTTGCTTATGGATAGACTGCACCCAATCATCATCCGTCATCAGCTCATCATTGAGCGTGTCAATCTTGTTAAGCACCACCGCCAAACCATGTGGGTGCTTGTTCCTATACACCTGTATATGTTGTTCCCACATTGCCATATCGCTTTGAGTAACGCCGGTATCTGCAGCCAATACAAAAATCATGGCTTGAGAATTAGGCAACATACTCAAGGTCAATTCTGGCTCACTGCCCAAAGCATTTAAGCCGGGCGTGTCGAGTACCGTTAGTCCTTTTTCTAATAATGGATGAGGAAAACTGATCAAAGCGTGTCGCCACGCAGGAATGTCGATCTCGTCTTCAACCTCCTTACTGGCAAGCCCTAATTTTTTTGCCTGCTCAATGCTCACTCGCTTCGTCTTTAGTAACTCTAAAAAGCTTTCTTGCATTTCTTCCGGCGAATCACAATCTAACTCTATATGTGTCCAACGCTTAGGCTCTTTTTTATAGTCTTCTATCGTCTGATCACTGGAACGCGTTTCTATATCTAACAAGCGAAGATAAGGCTTTTCTTTCGCATCGTAAAAAATTTCTGTGGGGCACATCGTAGTCCGGCCAGGACTCGAAGGTAGCAAACGCATACCTGCCGATGAAAAAAACAACGCATTGATCAACTCTGTCTTGCCACGTGAAAACTCTGCTGCAAAAGCAATCGTTATATTATCTTTTTCAAGCAACTGTAAATTTTTAAATAACATCAACTCTGTTTCACTGTCACCGAGACCCGCCTCATCCAACCAATGCTGATAAGCCTGAATACAATGAGACATCGACTGCTTCCACAAGTCGTAGCTACGAAGTTGCGTATCAAGATTCATATATTAACCACCCCTGTTTAAGACGTTTATTTCGCAAACGTTTTCTTTGAGTATAGTTGAATAATTAAATAAATCTGATAAAAAAATGTGACGGTTAGCACAGTGAGGAGGCGTTTTTTAGAACACAAATTTTAGCCTCTCAATTGCACCAATTTTTATAAAAAACCGTTAAATTAAAGCAAAGAGAGGAGGGATCAATAACATTTTCAACACCTGTAACGCCAGTAAGGCAGCAATTGGGCTCAAATCCATCCCGCTGACGAGAGGAATCAATCGCCGAAACGGCTTCAAAACCGGTTCCGTTATGTTATGCAACACCTCTACAACCGGATTATATGAGCCGGGGTTTATCCAACTGATAATGACCACTGCAAAAATACTGTAAATAAACACATTAATGAGACTGTCAATCAGCTCCGCCAGGCTCCAGATAAAAATAACCCAGATATTCGGCTCGCCCCCCATGGCAAGAAAACCCAAAACCATTTGCAACATTAAGGCTAAAGCAACCGCCGATAAACTAATATCTTTAACGGTTGGAAAAATGGGTTTCAAGGCTTTTAAAGGCACTCGTGTTAGCTTATTAATAAAACTAGACACCGGGTTACGCGAATCAGCCCCTGTGTATTGCAGCAACACCCTAACGATCAATATAAAAATATAGGCACCCACAAGGGTGTTAAGAATAAGCATCAAAGGGTTAGATAGATATCCCGCAGGCATTAGCTGCCTCCTAACTCATCTGATAATTCTACAGAACGCTCTTTGGCCGCTAACACGGCCTTACGAAAAACTTCTCTCAACTGGTGCTCTTCCATAACCCCAATCGCACGCTCAGTTGTGCCACCCGGTGAAGTCACTCTTTCGCGCAAAACGCCGGCCGACTCACTGGATTCCAGAGCCATTTTGGCAGCGCCCAAAGCTGTTTCCTGTGTTAATAACTGCGCAGTCTTTTGAGTCAATCCGGCCTCTATTCCAGCGGCTTCTAGTGCTTCCATCATCATAAAAAAGTAAGCTGGCCCACTGCCAGATAAAGCCGTCACCGCATCAAGTTCATTTTCCTCATCAACCCAAACCGTTAACCCTACAGCTCGTAACAATGACTCCACTTGATCCTTTTGGTCGCTACTCACTTGAGCATTTGCAAAAAGACCCGTCGCCCCTGTTTTAACGAGTGCTGGCGTATTCGGCATACAGCGCACCACTGGTAACCGGCTCTCTAACCATTTTTCAAGTGCCTGCACGCGAATACCTGCTGCGATAGACACAATGAGCGGTGGCTTTTCTTTGATTAACAGCGCCATGCCTTCGGCCACTCGTTGCATGTTTTGTGGCTTTACGGCTAATACCAACACATCAACGCTGGTCGCTAAAGCACCCATGTCTTGAGTCACATTGACACCAAATGCTTCATCCAAATAAGCCAGTTTTTCGGCGTCTAAATCCATAACGGTGATTTTATCAACCGGATAGTCATTACTCACAAGCCCGCCAATTAAACTGCTTGCCATATTCCCACCGCCAATAAACCCTATTTTTTGTCTCTTCATAATCTCACTTAAAATTAAAACGTATGTCTCTCATTAAACCGCACTTTTTAACCGTTCGCCAAAAATGGCTGTGCCAATTCGTACCATAGTCGAACCTTCAGCGATAGCAGATTCCAAGTCGGCGCTCATTCCCATGGATAATGTATCCAGCTCCAAATTAAAACGCTGATTAATCTCAGCTTGAACATCCGCCAGTTTTTTAAACGATGCCCGTTGCTCACTCACCGATTTTTCAGCTTTAGGAATAGCCATTAACCCTCGTAATTGTATATTGTCTAGCGCTAACATTGGTTCAATAACACCAATCAACTCCTTTAAGCTAAACCCTGACTTGCTTTCTTCTTCGTCAATATTAACCTGTAAACAAATATTCAAAGGTGGCTGGTTAACCGGTCGCTGTTGATTGAGTCGCACTGCTATTTTCAAACGATCCACGCTATGCACCCAACTAAAGTATCGCGAAATATCCCGCGTTTTATTCGACTGAATGGGGCCAATAAAGTGCCAAGTAATATCAAAATGGGGTAGCAAGCGCTGTTTTTTCAACCCATCCTGCAAATAATTTTCACCAAAATCACGTTGGCCGGCTTTGTATAAAGTCATCACCTCTGTCGCGGGACGCGTTTTACTCACTGCTAACAACTTAACTGGCGAGTGATATTGACTGGACAAGTTTTCTATAAGCTCGCGTTGTGCAAAAAATCGCTGTAATAAAGGAAGCATTATTTAAAACCCTGTCTATACTCTATAGTGATGGTTGGATTTACAAGTGCCAACGATGGTGTTACTTTCTAGCTAGCTTCATTATACAAACAACTTAGCTCTGTAGGGCAAACGGATTTCAAACATGGATATTTCAGATTTATTAGCCTTTAGCACAAAAAACAACGCCTCTGATTTACATCTTTCAGCGGGATTACCGCCCATGATTCGAGTCGATGGTGATATTCGTCGTATCAACATGCCAGAACTTGAACACAAAGAAGTGCATGCGATGATTTACGACATCATGAATGACAAACAACGCCGTGACTTTGAAGAGTTTCTGGAAGTTGACTTCTCATTTGAACTGCCTGGCACCGCACGATTTCGAGTGAATGCATTCAACCAGGATCGCGGTGCAGCTGCTGTTTTTAGAACCATCCCTGTCGATATCCTAACACTGGAAGACCTCAACTGCCCTCAATCATTTAAGGAAATTATTAATGCCCCACGTGGCATTGTGTTGGTCACAGGGCCTACCGGCTCTGGAAAATCCACCACCCTTGCCGCCTTAATGGACTATAAAAACAACAATGTGTACGAACACATTCTCACCATTGAAGACCCCATCGAATTTGTGCATAAAAGCAAAAAATGCCTCATCAACCAACGTGAAGTTCACAAACACACCCACGGTTTTAGTGAGGCCTTACGTGTTGCCCTGCGTGAAGACCCTGACATCATTCTAGTGGGTGAGATGCGTGATTTAGAGACTATTCGCCTAGCCTTAACAGCCGCCGAAACGGGTCACTTAGTGTTTGGTACGTTACATACCAGCTCCGCGGCCAAAACGATCGACCGTATTATTGACGTGTTTCCAGAAGGTGAGAAAGGCATGGTACGCTCTATGCTCTCAGAATCATTACGCGCCGTTATCGCACAAACGTTGATGAAAAAAATTGGTGGCGGACGAATCGCTGCGTGGGAAATCATGACCGGCACACCTGCAATTCGAAACCTCATTCGTGAAGATAAAATTGCACAAATGTATTCCACCATACAAACCAGTCGAAAAGAAGGCATGCAAACCCTCGATCAACACTTAACCGAGCTTGTTCAAGCTGGCATTGTTACAAGGCAAGACGCCAGAATGAAAGCCGCTGACAAAAAAGCTTTTAGCTAAAAGGAGATAAAAATGGACTTTGATGCACTTTTGCAATTGGTCGTTCATAAAAAAGCATCCGACTTATTTATTACTTCTGGCTGGGCTCCAACAATAAAAGTAAACGGTGCGCTACAACAGGTTTCTAAAACACGGCTAAGCGCCAGCCAATCCCTCGACATTGTTAAAAGCATCATGTCCGAAGATCAAAAAAAGGAATTTGAAGAAACCAAGGAATGTCAGTTTGCCATTCAGCGCCCAGATATTGGTCGCTTTCGTGTCAGCGCCTTCATTCAAAAAGATGATGCCGGTATGGTCCTACGCCGGATTGAAACCAGCATTCCAACATCCCAGGAACTTAACTTACCCCCCATCTTAGATGAACTGGCTATGACCAAACGCGGCCTGATTATCTTTGTGGGTGCAACAGGCACCGGCAAATCCACATCATTAGCCGCGATGATTGGTTATCGAAATAGAAATAGCTCAGGCCACATCATCACGATTGAAGATCCGGTGGAATATGTTCACGAACATGCGGGCTGCGTCATCACTCAGCGTGAGGTGGGTATTGATACGGAATCGTATGAGGTCGCGCTTAAAAATACCTTGCGGCAAGCGCCCGACGTGATTCTCATTGGCGAGATTCGGACACGTGAAACCATGGAACACGCCATGACCTTTGCTGAAACGGGTCATCTCTGCCTATCGACTCTTCATGCCAATAACGCAAACCAAGCACTCGACCGCATTATTCACTTCTTCCCTGAAGAGGCGCACAAACAATTGTTTATGGATTTATCGCTGAACCTAAAGGCCATGATCGCGCAGCAGCTCGTTCCAACCATTGATGGCAAAGGCAGAAAAGCCGTGATTGAAATTATGCTTAATACGCCATTAGCATCCGACTTCATTAGAAAAGGCGACATTCATAAGCTAAAAGAATTAATGAAGAATTCAACCGAACAAGGCATGCAAACATTCGACCAAGCCCTGTACAACTTCTACGCCAGCGGCGATATCAGCTACGAAAATGCTATTAACTATGCCGATTCAGCTAACGAAGTTCGCCTGATGATCAAACTTGGAGACGCGGAGAAAAAATCAACCTTCAAAGGTGATGATGATAGTGACGATGGGATGGAGCTGATTGATAACTATGATGGCTAATTAATCCACAACATCATCAATTACACCAACCTTCAAATTACCAACAGTTATTTGAAGGCGATGACGTTTTGTTATTATTTTGATCAATCGAAAACGTCACGCAATTCGTATCACTTGATTGAAGACCAGAGCCATCTACCGTCGCTGTTAAGACATATTCATTCGTTGTAAGGGTGGCAATGGGAATACTTAAATCATAATAACCGTCCAATGAATTGCCACCCGCCCAATTCAACTGGGTCAAAGACGAAGTATAGGCCACATTATTAGCTCGCCACTTCTCTTGCTCCAATTGAAGATCTAACAACGCATGTTTAGCATCCGAACGACGCGCTTTTTGAGAATAACTTTGATAAGCAGGTAACGCTATCGCCGCTAAAATACCAATAATCACCACCACAATCATCAATTCTATTAAAGTAAACCCCTTCAAAGGCGAAGTACGCATTTGTTTGCTCCTAAACTATCCGGTTAGCTTTATGCTAACGGTAAAAACATTATGTCCCTCAAAAATAGCACACAATTCGACAAACGGCTATTCCTCACTGACAAATGGTATACCCAACGCCTTGAAAGTATTAACATCACTACTATAATGAAAGCCATCTAGGAGAGATCTTTATATGGACCTAAAGAAACCTCAACATTCGCACAAAGGCTTTACGCTGATAGAACTGCTTATTGTCGTCGTCGTCCTTGGCGTTCTTGTAGCAATAGCTGCGCCGGCTATGAACCAAGTTCTTGAAGGAAGAAAACTGAAAGGCGCTGCCGAAAATTTGTATGCTGACTTTCTGTTTGCTAAAACAGAAACCATCAAACGTAACAACAACGTTATTCTTTCTTTTGGTAGCAGCGGCCCCAATTGGTGCTATGGTCTAAGAGAAGGCGCTAATTGTGATTGTACTAACGCCCTATTACCCACACCAACGGCTACAACATGTAACATCGACGGTGTGGAGAAAGTTGTCACTAATGGGCAATATGGAAATACAACACTGATTCCATCTTTTCCAGGAGGTCCGCCCGAAGAAACCGGCTTTGAACCACTTCGTGGATTCTCTGAAAACTCTTCCGGCTCATTCGCTAATGGAACGGCCACTTTTTCCAATAATGGAAGGGAAGCTGCTGTCGTAGCAAGCACATTAGGACGCGTTAGAATATGCTCTAACACAGGATTTGGGGGTTATAGCCCATGTTAACAAAAAAAATCTCTCAAAAAGGGCTTACATTAATCGAGATGATGATTGCTCTGGTCTTAGGCCTTTTCGTCACTGCCGCCATCATCACTGTTTTTTCAACTAACGTACGCACTAATACAGAAAACTTGAAAATGATTCGCCTTAATCAAGAACTTAGGGGGGCCATGTCATTGATGTCCGACGAGTTTAAACGAGCGGGCTATTCAGCTTTAGCCTCTATTACAACATTTATGGATCGCACAAATTTTACAACAACCTGTGCGAACTACTCTTACGATGCTAATGCAAGCAGCTCTGTCAACACTGTTGAATATTACGGGTTTAGACTTGACCAAGCAAACAATGAGATTGATTGGGGCTCTGGGTTGACTAATGTAGGCTGCTCTACTGGTACTTGGCAGGCTATTACCGACCCTAATATAGCCGAAATAACAACTTTAGATTTCGATATTAACGGGAGCGTTAATACCAGTGGCGCTTCTGGCGTAACGGCTTTAACAACCACAACAGGCGTTAGTGTTTATGATGTCACGATTACCTTAACAGGCACCACAGATTTACCACACACTTCCGCTGCTAACGACCCAAGACGAACCATTACCGAAACCATTCGCATTAGAAATGAAGACCCCAAAAATTGAGGTTTACGATGAAACAATTTAATACAAGGCACTTATTACATAGACAAAAAGGCGCGGCCGTTTTACTCGTTTCCATCGTGCTATTAATTGGCATCACATTAATTACTGTTTTTGCGGCTCGTGTTGGTGTGATGGATCAGCGTATCTCTGCAAATGAATATCGCCATAAAGAAGCCCAAGCAGCGGCTGATGCTGCACTAGAGCAAGCTGCCGGCTTTGTTTCTTACAATACTAGTTTATACGGAGCGTCTGTTGGCGGCACATACCCATGGGTTGAATGTACAGGCTCACTAGAAACCAAATTTCCATGCGGCGACGGCTCAACAAGACTTTACAACTTTGCTTATGATGGAAACTTAACCACCACGACAACCATAGAATCTCTTCAACTGGGTGGCAAAGCGGTGGACTTAAGTAGCGGCATTAGCGCAAATTCATATATCACATACACCAGTACAGGAGATGTTTTAACTGCGATTGGAACAGCTGAAAGCCTTGACCAAACTGGCAATGCATACGCCCAAACCTCTTACACTAAGGTCACTCCTCTGACGTCTGAAAAAATACCACCTATTGTGACCCCTGTTATTAAACTAGGGGGTACCTTTTCCATTGTTGCCGACCCGAATGGTGGCGGCAAAGGAGTGCCCATTTCTGCGTGGGTTTCAACCTTTGATACTTCTGGTGGTCTTGGCTCTTGGCAAACATGTCAATTAGATGCTTTTTTAGACAATAGCGGCGATATTTGCTCTGAAAAACTAACCGATCAAGATTCTTGGCAACATTGTGATTGTGGCGACGAAAAACTCAGTGAGTCTGGTGATGTTAACCATGACATCGTCAAAGCCGACCCTAGCACGTTCCCCAGCTCTGTATTGACCTATCTTTTCCCCAACTTTAGTACATTTGCCGATATCTGGGGCATTGCAGACGAAAAACTAACAACTTGTACGGGGCTACAAGGCCTTGCCAGTGGCTGGACAACCACAAAAATCGTCGCTGTAAATGGTGATTGCACCATGCCCGCGAACTCGATCATTGGCAGTCGAAGCGGCCCCATGATTCTTGTGGTAAATGGCGTTTTAACAATTAATGCCAACTCTGATTTCTATGGCATTGCTCTTGGTTTAGATGAGGTAACGCTTAATGGTGGCGTCAACGTTCACGGTTCGCTCTTAGCTGAGGACTCCACAAAACTGACAACCGGCGGATATACACAAGTTTACGATGAAATTGTGCTGGGTCAAATAGTATATGATTTCACCAACTTAAGGCCAGTTAAACAAAAGTACAGTTGGACAGACATCAAACCCTAACACTAGGTTTAGCAAATAGGAACAATATTATGACGTTACAAAAATCAAAAAATACTGGCTTTAGTTTTATTGAAGTTATGCTCGCCGTACTCGTCTTAGGTGTCGGTATACTCGCCGTTTCAAAACTTCAAACTAGCTTAATTCGAAGCGGTAGTGACGCGAATAAACGTTCAGTTGCAGCAAGTATTGCACAAAAAAAAATCGATGACCTCCGCCGATTTGTTGAAATAAGTACCTTAGATAATTGGAATAATTTAGCCGTTAACTCAGTTACCAGCTTAAAATACCCAATATCATTAGCTTTTGATAATATTTCCGATAACGAAGGTGGAAGAATTTTACCTGGAGCTATCAATGTTGGAAACGATACTTACAATCTAAGCTGGACAACAGATAATTACTATTATTCCGGCGTTAATCAAATTGCCACGACAACCGCTGTCGCTTCATCCGTTGCTTTTAAGCACGCGCATGTTAAAGTAACTTGGGATGGTGCTGGCAACACTACAAATAATGTAGTGTCATTCGACACGTTTATTCACGCCTATGATTCAAGCTATGCGGTATTAAGTGGTCAAAATTCTACCGGTTCCCCCGGTCCGGTTGCTAAGTATGATCCTCTAGCTGCTCCTGACGTCATTGATATTGCCGTTGACACGGGCGTCTTGCGCCAAACTAGCAAACCCTTACCTGATGTTGTTGCTAACAACAATACATCCGTTAAGTTTGAAGTAGTTACCTATCACCAAAATGGTCCTGATTTTATTGCTGATCGTAAAGAAGAGTTTGTCACTACAAGCTGTAAATGTACACTGTCAGGCACTCCTGGGTTGGGTTACTCTCCTAGCTATGTTCTTTGGGACGGTGTAAACCGAGACGATGAGTTAGGCACACAAATAAATAAAGCAACCGCTATAGAAACCAATAATGATAGTGCCGTTGAAAATATATGCGAAGTGTGTTGTCGAGATCACCATGATGACAACGCCTCTGTAATTAAATATGTTGCTGGAACAACTGTCGGCGATCATCCACATTATAAGGTAGACGGAACCCTTGCATCTGCAGGTGAAGAATATATTGAGTCATGCCGGTTAAAACGTATTGATGGTGTTTATAGAGTTTTCCAAGACTGGAACTTGAAAAACCTTACTTTAATGAATCGAGCTGATTTGACCAACGGCACCCCTTTGCAAACTCAGTACACAAACTACCAAAAGGATTTCCTACTTAACTACGTTGCTTCAGTTGGATCCGCACCAAACCGCCCACCCCTCAGGTCTCCCGTCACCATGACCTTAAATGCTCAACAACAGTTACAAACTCGTGGCATTTATATTGATAATGTCTATGATGCCGCTAAAAACGAAAACCCCCCCAGCTACTTAACTTACATCCAAAGTGCAAGTAAAACTGATCGCTTAGAAGTCATTCCTTTTGCTGAAGTTAATTTATCGCTGTTATCGTCTTGGAAATCTGATAACGCCTCGGTTGTCAGTGTAACAAATGAACCGGCTGACACCATCGTAGACCCTGTTAATAATTACTATGGAACATATAGCCGTGGCTGGGTTGATGCCCTCGTCCAAACCACAACAGCAACAAACATTACCGCTTTTATTCGCGACGATAATGATGGTTTAACGCAAATCATTTCTACACCAAGCCCGACTACCCTAGATGATACAGTAGCGATCAATGTTGCTCCAAGTGCAGGAGCCATTACTATTTCGGGTACTTACTCCATCGATTTTGGAACGAATAATACTGCCTCTCCGAACCCAATTAGCATTTCAAATGGTACTTGTAACTTCCAAGCAGGCAATATGTACACATGTAACGTAACCGCTCCTTGGACAGGGACAATTCAAATATCGGTTGATGTCACAACTGGCAAACCAAGCCTACGTTGTAGCGGTCAATCAACAGTTTTCTCTGCTTCAGGGTTAATGAGCAATACGACACACAACTTTGCTCAGTTTACTTGCTCATAGAAACATCGACAGTTAGTTAAACTCTGTGCTATAGCGTTACCGAATTACTGTTGTATTATGGCAAGAGTAGCTAAGGTTTTCAGTTCTCCACTACTAGCTTGGAGCATATGCTGCATCTTTATTTTTCTGGTGTATTCTCCAGGCTGGTATGGCCCGTTTGTTTTTGATGATCAGCTGAATATTCTTGAAAACCCAAATGTGCCTATACACGAGCTTAATGAACGCGAAATAATTCGCTCCACCCTGTCGAATGAAAGTGGGCCTTTAAAACGTATCATCCCTGCGCTTTCATTCGGGCTTAATTATTATTTTGCGGACGGGTTTGTATCGGCGCATTTCAAATTAACGAATATTGCCATTCATTGCCTTAATTCTGGCCTTGTCTTTTGGCTACTCACGTTGCTTTGGCCCAGCATTTCCAATGTAGGCTGGGCCAAACAGTCACGCTTATCTAACCCCCGCCTTGCCTTTGCTGTTAGCGGTACCTTAATTTGGGCTTTGCACGCATTTTTGCTCACTAGCGTTTTATACGTGGTACAACGTATGACCAGCATGGCGACCCTATTTATGCTGATGGGCACTTGTCTGTATGTTGTTGGACGGCTGTCCATTATCAAACAGCCTATCAAAGGTTTATGGCTGATGTGTTTAGGGTTAATAGCCGGCACGGTGCTTGGCACAGCTTGCAAGGAGAATGCGGTCTTACTGCCAGTGTATCTTGGCGCGCTCGAATTGACCCTGCTTAGTCGGCTTCCTGCAACGGAACGTTCGAGAAAAACGGTACGCTGGTTTTTTGTAATTTTCCTTGGCCTGCCCATCCTCGCCGGCCTTTTTTATTGGTATCAGCACCCAACATTTATAACGGGTGGCTACGGCGGGCGGCCTTTTACTTTGTTAGAGCGCGTGCTGACCGAACCCCGTGTTTTATGGTTTTACCTGGGCATGATTATCGTTCCCAATATTCAGACTATGGGCCTTTTCCACGACGATTTTCCTTTAAGTTCTGATTTACTCTCTATTTGGACAACTTTACCCAGTATTATGGGCATTGTTGTTCTGTTCATGTTGTCTCTCTATTGGCGAAAACGCTTTCCTGTTTTTGCCTTTGCTGTTTTATGGTTTCTTGTCGGTCATAGTCTTGAATCTACCGTGTTTCCTTTAGAAATCATTCATGAACACCGAAATTATTTGCCCGCATTAGGGCCCTTGCTTGCGCTAACCTATCTCTTATTGTTTGCCTTGCCTACTAAAATGCCTCTCTTAATTCGCACGGGACTGATGGGCACTCTTGTTTTTTGTTTAGGTTTGGGTACTTTCAATCGAGCACAATATTGGAGCAGCGAATCATCCTTGATTGAAAGCTTGGCAGCAAACCACCCCGATTCGCCCAGCAGCCAATATTTACATGGAGAAATTTTACGTAAACGCGAAAAAGACTTTGAAGGGTCGTACGCTTATTACCTGCGTGCTGCTGAACTAGCCCCTGAAGAAGCAGGCTTTCTTATCAGCTTAAGTATGGTAACGCCCAAATCATTTTCTCAACTAGAAAACCAGCTCGGTTCTTTACGGCTAGCTCGCCCAGAGTATATTGCAGAAATGATTCACAAGAAACCAATGGGCGCTTGGGGTATCCGTGCATTAGATGTCGCCATAAAGTGCGTCATGTCTGGTAATGCGCGGTGTTTCTCTAAAGCCGATGATGTTAGTAGTTGGTTACAAGCATTAATTAATAAGCCACGAGGAAAACCCACACATCGATACTACGCTTTGGTTCACTTATTTGCCATTCGTATGAAACAAAACCGTTTTGCTGATGCATTAGCTACTGCTGATAAGGGCCTTAAGTTAAATCCACGTCATCCTCGCTTTGGGCTGATGCAAGCGCATGCTTTAATCGGTTTAAAACGTTTAAATGAAGCAGAAAAATTGCTCGATGACATTCAGCAATCGCCTGCAGGTCGGGTAAAAAAGTATGCCATGAGAATTAAGCAGTTGAAAAACGCTCTTTATGTCATCCGGCAGAAGCCCTCAACTTCTTAAATCTTGTTACTTATTTCTTGTCTGAGTGGCCCAGTGGTTTTTCTGGACACAATACATCGCGGACACGTTGCTTTACCTCTTTTGCTTCTGGAAAACGGCCTTCTCGTTTACGCGACCAAATTAAAGAAGTTTGCGAGCCGTCGTTGATATTAATCTCAAATTTACCACCCGTTGCAGGTGTTAAGTTAACACCTCCTAGCTCTTCTTCAAATGTGGTCAGTAGCTCTTGCGCAAGCCAAGCTGCTCTTAATAACCAACGACACTGGGTACAGTATTCTATTTCAACCCGCGGTTTCTTTTTTTCAATCACACTGAAACACGTCTTAAGGTCAAATTATTGATGATAGGCAGGACTACTTTGATGCACTTCATCAATCATCGCTGCCACATGCTCAGGGTTAATGTCCGGTAGAATACCATGACCTAAATTAAAAATATGCTGGTGCCCATGCCCATAATCGGCCAGTACATCCCGTACTTTTTGGCGGATTGTCTCTGGATTGGCATAAAGGCTTGTTGGGTCTAAGTTGCCTTGTAATACAACTTTATCTTGTGTAAGTTCTCGTGCCAGCGTTAGGTCGGTAGTCCAGTCGACCCCCAAACCATTGTAGCCAGCATCTGCCATTGGCTTTAGCCAAACTCCAGCACTTTTAGTAAACAGCATTCTGGGAATGTCTGGGTTTGTCGATTGTAAGGCTTGTGAGATTTTTCTGCTATACGCTAGTGAGAATATTTCATAGTCTTTCGTGCTGAGGTTTCCACCCCAAGTATCAAATACCATCACTATTTCTGCACCCGCTTCTATCTGAGCTTGCAGGTAGCTGATCACTGATTGACTGATGATATCAAGTAAGCGATGCATGAGTTGTGGTGTGTCGTACATCATTCGTTTAATTTTTGCGAAGTTTTTACTGCCACTGCCTTCAACCATGTAACACGCTAGTGTCCATGGGCTACCAGAAAAGCCAATTAACGGCACCGAACCATTCAAACCTTTTTTAATGGTTGATACCGCATTCATAACGTACTGTAATTCTTGGTTTGGGTCGGGCACGAATAATTTATCAACATCTGCAACTGTGCGTACGGTACGCTCAAATTTTGGACCTTCACCTTCTTCAAAATATAAACCTAAACCCATTGCATCGGGTATGGTTAAAATATCCGAGAATAAAATCGCCGCATCTAGGGGATAACGCTCAAGCGGTTGTAAGGTCACTTCACAAGCCAGCTCTGCATTTTTACAAAGGTCTAAAAAACTACCGGCTTGGGCACGTGTAGCGCGGTATTCAGGCAAATAACGCCCTGCTTGGCGCATCATCCATACCGGCGTGCGTTCTGTTTTTTCACCGCGTAGGGTTCTAAGTATTAAATCATTTTTTACAGTCGTCATTCTTTAATACTCTTAGTTCAAATATCTTTGATTAATATATGCGTGCTATACGTTTAAATAATCGAGAATGCCTTGAGCTGCTTCACGGCCCTCATAGACTGCCGTGACAACCAGGTCTGAACCTCTTACCATATCGCCACCCGCAAAGACTTTATCGTTACTTGTTTGAAAACTAAATTCACTGTCAGCTGGCGCAATAATTCTGCCACGATCATCCTGCTTAATATCAAAATCAGCTAGCCACGCTGAAGGGCTCGGCTGAAAACCAAACGCTACAATCACGCTATCAGCCGGAATTATTTCTTCTGTCCCTTCTATAACGACAGGGCTTCGACGCCCATGCTCATCAGGCGCCCCTAATTCCGTTGTCACCAATTTTATGCCTTCAACTTTGTCTGTACCAACAATTTCTACCGGCTGTCTGTTCCAAAGAAAATTGACACCCTCTTCTTTTGCATTGGCCACTTCTCGGCGTGAACCCGGCATATTTTCTTCATCTCGACGATAGGCACAGGTAACCTCTAATGCACCTTGACGAATGCTTGTCCTATTACAATCCATTGCTGTATCACCACCACCTAGCACCACTACACGTTTGTCAGCCATATCGATGAATTCATCACCCATGATGGTATTAACGCCTTCTAAATCCATCAATCGGTTAATGTTAGATACTAAAAATGGAAGCGCTTCATGAACACCCTCTAAATCTTCCCCAGGAAACCCGCCTTTCATAAATTTGTAGGTTCCCATCCCTAAGAAGACGGCATCATAATCAGCTAAAAGTGTCTCAAATGGAATGTCTTTGCCTATTTCTGTGTCTAATATAAATTCAACACCCATGCCTTCAAGCACTTCACGACGATTTTTTACAACTGACTTTTCCAATTTAAACGGCGGAATCCCGAAAGTTAGCAAACCGCCCACTTCTGGGTAACGATCGTATACCACTGGCTTTACGCCATTACGCGCAAGAATATCTGCACAGCCTAAACCCGCTGGACCAGCGCCTACAATTGCCACTCGCTTACCGGTGCTTTTTACGGCGGATAAATCAGGTCTCCAGCCTTGCTTAAAGGCTTCATCAGAAATATATTTTTCTATAGAGCCTATTGTAACCGCACCAAACTCATCATTAAGTGTACAAGATCCTTCACATAAACGATCTTGAGGGCAAATACGGCCACAAATTTCTGGCAGTGAATTTGTTTTATGCGACAACTCAGCCGCTTCAATGACTTTACCCTCAGAAATCAACTTAAGCCAGTTTGGAATGTAGTTATGCACCGGACACTTCCATTCACAATAAGGGTTACCACAATGCAAACAGCGGTCAGCTTGATCGGCTGCTTGCTTCGCATCAAACTCACCATAAATTTCCTTAAACTCTTGCTTTCTTTGGTTAGCCGGAACTTTTACTGGGTCTGTTCGAGGCACCTCTACAAATTGAAAATTATTAGCCATCTTATTATTTCTCTTTACGCTAAGCAGCTTCTGAGCTTAACGAGTCTAATAGGGATTTAAGGTCAGCAGCTTTAGGGGCCACTAGCCAAAAATGTTGGATGTAATCTGCGAAGTGATCTAGCATGCTTTGACCTCTTTCGCTGCCTGTTTCAGCGACAAACTCTTCTATCAAACACCGTAAATAATCACAGTGCGCGTCCATTGACTCTGTATACACACGATGGATATCGACCAGTTCATGGTTGTACCTGTCTACAAATGTACGAGACTCATCTAACACGAAGGCAAAACCACCCGTCATACCAGCACCAAAGTTAATGCCTGCTTCACCTAGTACAACGACAACACCGCCCGTCATATACTCGCAACCATGGTCACCAACGCCTTCCACAACCGCAATCGCACCCGAGTTTCTTACAGCAAAACGCTCACCTGCAAGCCCTGAGGCAAACAATTTACCATTGGTCGCGCCATATAAGCAGGTGTTCCCCATGATGGTTGAATCATAACTTTTAAAAACACTGTCTTTAGGTGATTTAAGGACTAATTTGCCACCCGCCATGCCTTTACCTACGTAATCATTCGCATCGCCCTCAAGTGTCATGTGCAAACCACCGGCATTCCAAACACCAAAACTTTGACCGGCTGAACCAGTAAAGCGAATGTCGATCGGCGCATCATTCATGCCGTTATTTCCATACCGCTTAGCCACTTCACCCGATAAACGAGCCCCTATTGAACGGTGAATATTACCTATTTCATAGCTAAAAGTACCACCGGACTTTGCTTCAATGGCCGGCAACACATCCTCAACCATGGCTTCAGCAAATTCTGCACTATCGAACGGGTCATTTTGTGGCGTAATACAATACTGAGCTTTTGATTCGTTACCCGGGATAAAATCGAGTATAGGTTGCAGATCAAGTTCTGCCTGCTTAGCCGTTAACCCATCAATCTGTTCTAATAAATCAGTGCGGCCAATGATATCTTCTAATTTTTGAAAGCCTAATTTTGCTAACCACTCACGGACTTCTTGGGCAATGAAACGGAAATAATTCATTACATACTCTACTTCGCCATGATAGTGCTTCATCCGTAGTACATTATCTTGCGTGGCAACGCCTGTTGCACAATTATTCAAATGGCAAATTCGTAAGTATTTACAGCCCATAGCAATCATCGGCCCCGTACCAAAGCCAAAACTTTCTGCCCCTAAAATAGCTGCCTTGATAACATCTAAACCGGTCTTCAATCCACCATCCGTTTGAAGACGAACTTTACTTCTTAAGTCATTTGCTAACAACGTTTGGTGTGTTTCAGTTAAACCCAACTCCCAAGGACCGCCCGCGTAACGTACGGATGTCAATGGGCTTGCACCGGTTCCACCATCATAGCCAGCAATGGTAATTAAATCGGCATAACATTTAGCCACGCCGGCAGCAATTGTCCCCACACCGGCTTCTGAAACCAGTTTTACCGACACAAGCGCTTCTGGGTTGACTTGTTTTAAATCAAAAATCAATTGCGCTAAATCTTCAATGGAATAAATATCATGATGAGGTGGGGGCGAAATTAATGCGACACCTGGTTTTGAATACCGTAAAGTCGCTATCATTTTATTGACTTTATCACCAGGTAACTGCCCGCCCTCTCCAGGCTTGGCGCCTTGAGCTACCTTAATCTGTAACACATCTGCATTCACCAAATAATGCGGCGTAACACCAAAACGGCCTGAAGCAATCTGTTTAATTCTTGATAATTTTTCCGTACCAAACCTTGCCGGGTCTTCACCACCTTCACCTGAGTTTGAACGGCCACCTAGGCGATTCATCGCAATAGCGAGTGTTTCATGCGCCTCTGGCGATAGCGCACCCAGCGACATAGCGGCTGTATCAAAACGCTCATACAATTTCTCAGCCGGCTCGACGTCCTCTATCGAAATTGAGCGTGTTTCATCTAGCTTCAACCTGAACATATCCCGCATGGCAACAGGTGCTCGGTTATTGACATCATCTGAATAAATACGGTATTGATTAATATCCCCTGATCGAACAGCCTGTTGTAACGAATTCACGACGCCTGGGTTATAGGCATGGTATTCACCGCCGTGAACATACTTCAACAGCCCCCCTTGTTCAGTGCCTTTACGGGGGTTCCAAGCTAGCTGAGAGAGCTGTTTTTGCTCATTTTCCAGCTCTTCAAAACCCGCTCCTTGAATTCGACTGATCGTTCCTTTAAAGCAAGTGCCAACAACGTCTGACTGTAACCCAACTATTTCAAATAATTGTGCGCCGCGATAACTGGCAATGGTCGAAATACCCATTTTTGATAGTATTTTGTATAACCCTTTGTTAATACCTTTGCGGTAATTTTCCGCCAGTTTATCTTCCTCAATACCTGAAATATCACCGGTTTCGACCATATCATTTAAGGCCTCATACGCAAGATAAGGGCAGACTGCCGTTGCGCCATAGCCAATGAGTGTTGCGAACTGATGAGGGTCTCTGACCGTTGCCGATTCAACAACAATATTTGCTTGGCATCGTAATCCCGCCTGCACCAAATGGTGATGGACAGCACCGGTTGCTAATAATGCGTGAACCGGAATCAAGTCTTGGGCTAACCCTCGATCACTTAGTACCAGAATAACAGAACCTTCTCGAACTTTCTGTTCAGCCTGCAAACAAAGCTGCTCAATTGCTGACTTTAGATCTACGTTTGATGCCTCATATTGCAGGCTAATGACAGCACTTTTATACGATTCATCCGTATTCGACAACAACGCCTCAAACTTTGAGGCCGATAATACCGGTGACCCAACTTCTAAGCGATGTGCATGTTCTGCAGATTCTTCAAACAAGTTTTTTTCTCTCCCAAAACTCGTCAACAAAGACATCACGACCTGCTCGCGTAATGGATCAATGGGCGGATTCGTTACTTGTGCAAATTGCTGCCTGAAATAGTCGTATAAACTGCGAACTTTTCTTGATAAAACAGGCATGGGGATGTCATCACCCATTGAACCAATTGCCTCTTGTCCTGCTTCAGCAAGAACTTTAAGCACCTGATCTCGTTCTTCAAACGTCAGCTGATACTGCTTTTCATGCGCCTTTAGCGTTGCTTTATCAAAAGGCGCGACCGTCAACGGATCATCATTTCTTGCGGAGCATAATTTTATTGTATGCTCGGCTAACCAGGCTTTATAGGGTTGACGTGATTTTAAACGCTCATCGATATCTTCAGGCTTAATCAACTGTCCTTCTTCTGTATCCACTGCTAACATTTCACCCGGCTTTAAACGCCCTTTTTGGACAACATCTTCGGGCTTATAATCGTAAACACCCACCTCTGATGCCAACGTAATGTGCCGGTCTTTTGTAATAACATAGCGTGCGGGGCGCAAACCATTTCTATCTAAACAGCAGGCAACATGGCGCCCATCAGTCAATACGATAGCTGCTGGTCCGTCCCATGGTTCCATGTGCATGGATGAATATTCATAAAAGGCGCGTAATTCTGGGTCCATCGTATGGACATTTTGCCAAGCAGGTGGGACTAATAAGCGCATGACACGGAAAATATCCATGCCGCCTGCAATCAACCCATCAACCATATTATCTAAGCTGTTTGAATCTGAACCAACCGAAGAAACCCAAGGCCGTATATCGTCCATATTAGGGATTAAAGGCGTTTCAAACGTATAGCTACGCGCTTGCGCCCAATTTCTATTGCCACGAATTGTATTAATTTCACCATTATGCGCTAAGAACCTAAACGGTTGAGCCAAGCGCCATTGGGGAAAGGTGTTTGTTGCAAACCGCTGATGAAAAACACATTGCGAACTCTCGAGCTCTGGGTCACCTAAATCGGGGTAAAAGACAGGCAAAAACTCCGGCATCACCAGGCCTTTGTATGAAATAACGTTAGAGGCCAAACTGGCCACATAAAACATATCGTCATGTTGCTCTAAACGTTTTTCTGTACGCCGTCTGGCAATATATAAAGCACAATCCAGTGCAGCATTGTCCATGCCTGCTTTGGCATTTACAAAAACTTGCTCTATAGCCGGTAACGTTGCAAGCGCTTGTTCACCGCAGGCACTCGTATCAACAGGCACTGTTCTCCAGCCAATGACAACAAGCCCTTCTTTTTCGATTTCTTCCTTCAGAATAGCTTTTGAAAAGTCAGCTTTTTCAGCATCTTGATTAAGAAACACCATGCCAACAGCAAATAATTCTGCTGCCTCTGCACCCATTTCTTTTGCTTTTGAGCGAAAGAATTTTTCTGGTGTTTTAAGCAATAAGCCGCACCCATCACCTGATTTACCATCGGCAGCAATTGCGCCTCGGTGCGTCAAACGAGCCAAAGAGTCTATGGAGGTTTTAACCAGCCAGTGGCTCGGCTTATTATCAATATGCGCAATTAGTCCAAATCCGCAGCTATCTTTCTCAAACGCAGAGTCATATAAACCCGCTTGAGGGATTGAGGTTTGTTTCACTCGGCTAACCCTATGTACTTAATTATTGAAAGGATGATTTGCTTACGCAAATCGGCCGGTGATTATATCAATCACACGGGATATTTTCAATTTAGGCACTCTGGCTCCTTATTCATCCACAAGGATATCTCCTTGAATGGCTTCAAATTTACGGCGCCATGGTTTAATTTTGGCTAATGAAAAGGGTAACGATTGCGTTGCTTCTATTACCTTTTGCTCGCCATCAAAATCGCCGTAAACAACTATAAACCATTGTCCATCGTTACGCTTACTTTGAAGGTAGTAAAGCGACTCAACACCCTTATGTTTACGAACAAATTTTCTTGCAGACTCCTCGGTTGATACGCCCAGCAGTTGCAGCGTAAAATGATTTTTATCCCTACTGTTAAGCCAACGGTGGTTAATTTCCAGGGTTGTTAATTTCTTTACCTGGCTCACTTCCTTTGGAAGAGCCTTCTTGTCTGTTCGTGTTACTGCAACAGGCTTGGTAATAAGCGGCTCTGCCTCAACGTTTTTTTTCTCCTTTTCATTAGGAGGCCCGTCTAGTTCAACAACCGCTTCTTTTTGAGTTTTTTCAGATAATGGTAAAAATAAAGGAGAACCGTCAATGATTCCGACAACTTCGTCTGGATGTTTTATTCTTTCCTCGGCGTCGTCTGGTCGTAATACTAAGTTGTCTAAATGTTTAATTTTTCTTTCAATGGGCCTTTTTTTATAATGGCTGAGGGCGGTGCTTTATCATCTTCTACTGGATACAAAAAATAAATCAGAATTACTGTCAATAGGATTGCCATACTGGCCAACCCTATATACGGTAAAGGCTTAACTTGTTGCCGAGTCTTATCATCAATCGCCTTTGGCTGGTGACTCATTTGCCCCAACACATCATTAATTCTGCCGGGCAAGCCACCGGTTTCAATAAATAAAACCACCTCATCAAACCCCGCTAAATCAGCAACATCTACCCCCTTTTTAGCGACAATCATTCGCGCATACTCTGACGTTTGCTTTTGAGTCAATGGCTCCAAACCCATTAACTGACAACGAGATTCTACCGATTCACCTAAATTATCTGATGAGGTCAACAGGATATGAAGACAACTATAATTGTCGGACAGCTGAAACAGAAAATCAAAGTGTGCTGCCTCTAATTCATGCACATCTTCAATACAGACAATCACCTTCTTGCCTGCCCTCGAACTGGCCTCTAAACGAACAAGCAGCTGTTTTTTATTTCCTTCCAAGCAATCAAAGGCATCTGTTAAAACATCCAACAGCATGGCGGCGTTAATTAAGTCAGCGGCCGCCACTAATACAAACAAATCGGTATCATTTAACTGTTTTTCTAACTGCCGAACAAAATAAGATTTACCTGATTGTTCAGGCCCTCTTAGCAAAATTGTCTGCCTTGTATTAGCTAGAAAATGCAACAATAAATCAAGACGGCTTTGTCTTTCTGCTGGAAAAAACTCTGTCATTCTATTCTCAGGTTTATCTGTATTTTTAACCCCATTCAATAAGAGAGCTACTGATTTCTTACAATCGTTTGACTGATAAGGGCCTCGTCTCGACAATCATAAATCACGGCCTCTCCCAGTTTCTGTAATAAGACCAAACGAATGGATTCAGCCACATTTTTTTTATCGACTTTCATCTGTTCTAAGAAATCAGGTGCTTTCATTTCCTTTGGCAAATCAACAGGCAAATTAGCTTTTAAACATAAGGACCTCACACGCGAACTATCGCTCGAGGAAATCCACCCCAAGCTTTCTGACATATCCGCCGCTAGGCACATACCGACAGAAACCGCTTCTCCGTGCAACCATTCACCATAGCCCATATGTGTTTCTATCGCATGCCCAAAGGTATGACCAAAATTCAAGGTCGCTCGAACACCCGATTCTTTTTCATCTTTCGCAACAACTTCGGCTTTTTTCATGCACGATGTTTTTATCGCATATGTTAATGTGGCAGCATCTCGCTCAAGTAGATGCTCCATATTTTTCTCAAGCCATTCAAAAAAAGTAATATCACAAATTGCGCCATACTTAATGATTTCTGCTAATCCGGCACTTAACTCTCTGTCAGGTAATGTAGATAGAACAGCCGTATCGATTACGACACATTTTGGTTGATAAAAAGCCCCTATCATGTTTTTGCCTAGGGCGTGATTAACCCCTGTTTTTCCACCAACCGACGAATCCACCTGAGAAAGTAATGTTGTCGGTATTTGTATAAAATTCACACCTCGTTGGTAACTAGCCGCTGCAAAACCAGTCATATCCCCCACTACACCACCCCCTAATGCTATTAGGGTCACTTGTCGATTGCACTTGTTCTCCAGAAGTGAATCAAATATTTTGTTTAGGTAGGTCAGCGTTTTATAGCGCTCACCGTCTGGTAGCACGACCGCGTTAACGTCAAAACCGGCTGAGAACTGCTTGATACATTGCTGTAAATACAACGGCTCAATTGTTTCATTCGTTACAATCATTACTTGGCGGGAAGCAATGTGTTTCTCAATCAAATGAACCTCTTTTAATAAACCATGGCCAATATATATCGGATAACTTCTATCCCCAAGAGCGACTGTCAAGGTGTCTAATTTACTGTTCATTGAGTGCTTAATTGCCTGATTATGCTAGAAATAACTTTTCTACTGCTTGTTTTATTAGTGCTAACTGTGACATCAGCTAATGATTCATATAATGGCGCCCTTTGTTGCATGAGCTCCTCCAACTTTTTTTTGGGGTTTTCTATTTGTAACAAAGGCCTTTTCGTATCAAACTTTGTCCGGCTTAGTTGCTGCTCTACTGAGCATTGCAAATAAATAACCCGCCCCGTTTTTTTTAAAATGTCTCGATTAATCTTCTTTAATACAATACCACCCCCTGTTGCCACAACAACACCACCTAGTTTTGAAAGTAACTGAAGTTGATTCGTTTCACGCGCTCTAAACCCTTCTTCACCCTCCAGCTCAAAGATTAACGATATCTCAACCCCTGTACAGCTAATAATTTCAGCATCCGTATCATAAAACTCCATATTGAGTCGCTTTGCTAATAATTTCCCAATGGTGGACTTTCCCGCTGCCATCGGCCCAATAAGGTAAATATTATTTTTTTTAGACATCGGTTCAGATTATTTTTCCATTTTTGGAACTATATCATGATCATTACGTCGCTATTAAGGCCAGCGATTAACCAAGGAGAAATTTCAAAAAAAACGGGGCAAAGCCCCGTTTTTTCACCATTATTGACTGACTAATTTAATATTAAATTATCTTTTAAAATTTTAGGTGTAATAAAGAATAATAACTCTCGATTATTGTCTTGCTTAAAGTCCTTCTTGAACAAAACACCGACAGCCGGTAAGTCTCCAAAGAAAGGAACCTTACGCACACTATGATCTTTTGAGCGCTCGTAAATACCACCTAAAACGACCGTATCACCATTATTTACCAATACCGTTGTATCAACCTCTTGCGTATTAATTGGGACGCCACCGGGCTGTACATTAGAAAAATCTGGTGAGTCTTTTGTTATATTTAACTCAAGATTAATTCTGTCATCCGGTGTAATCCTAGGTGTAACCGATAGCTTTAACTCCGCTTCTTCAAAACTCGTTGATGTCGCGCCTGAAGACGATGCCTCTTGGAATGGTATTTCTACGCCCTGACTGATTTCTGCTTCAATTTGGTCTGATGTAATCACACGCGGACTAGAAATTAATTCACCTTTTGCCTCTGTTTGTAATGCTGATAGCTCTAGCTGTAGCAATGAACTGCCAATCTTTCCAACAACAAATTGAATTGCTCCAGCAGGTGAGGCTGCTGGCAAGTCAACTAACAAGCCTTCACTACCGTTCACATCAAAGATGTTGCCTCCAGCAACCTCAACCCCATTTCCAAGCGCACCAGCAGCAACTGAAATTGAATCATTACTTTGATCTATCCCGCTTAAACCAAACCGTACACCTAAATCTCGTGTAAAGTCATCATTCGCAATCACAATCCGTGACTCAATCATCACTTGACGAACAGGGCGATCAAGACGTTCGATAATGCGACGAATCTCTACCAGCTTTTCAGCTGTTTCTTGAACCAATAAGGTATTCGTTCTTTTGTCAACTGAGACCCCGCCTCTATTAGAAATTAATTTTGTATCCGAGTTGTTGGTGCCTCTTCCGCCGGTAGATTTTAAGATGCTAACGAGGTCCGAAGCTTTTGCATAACTAACTTCAAAAAACTCTGTTATCAATGGTGAAAGTTCTACCACTTGTTTTTTCGCCTCTAGTTCCAGCTTTTCTTGCGCAGCTACTTCTGCCTGAGGACCAACCATCATGACATTACCAGTAATTCGTTTTGCTAGGCCTTTACTTTTTAGAATAATATCCAGTGCTTGATCCCACGGCACATTATTTAGTCTTAGCGTAACACTGCCTCCAACAGAATCGCTGGCGACCAAATTCATATCTGTAAAGTCAGCCAGCAGCTGTAAAACAGAACGCACTTCTATACTCTGGAAATTTAAAGATAGTTTTTCCCCAGTATACGGGAATTTCTCCGCAGCCAACTCTTCTTGCTCTTGTTTTGTCAGTGGTTTGAATTCAATTGTTAATAGCTCATCCATTTGATACGACAAGAATTCATATTGACCTACCGCCGATATAGATAATCGTGTATCAGCACCAGCTGGCATTACATCAATCGCCTTTACAGGCGTTGCAAAATCCAAGACATCAAGTCTATTCGCTAATTCTTGTGGTAACCCAGTATCATGAATATCAACGATGACTTTGTCGCCTTCTTGCTTAACATCTACGACAGATGACGTGTTTGTAAGGCTGACCAACACCCGACCTTCACCTTCTTCACCTCGCCTAAAATCTATCCCGCTGACCGTTTTTTCAGCAGACTGAGCTGTCGTTGAAGTTGGACCGTTAATAATCGGTGCACTGGTGACATTGCCTAACGTTACAAACACACTATTACCTACCACTTTTGTTGCATAAGGCGCAGCATCATTAAGGTTAAGAACCACTCGTGTTCTTCCACCTGCCTCTAGAGCTCTCACGCTAACAGCCTTACCGATATTGATAGGAATCGTGGTTTTACCTGCTCCATTACTAACACCTAATAAGTCTATAGCGATTCTGGCGGGATTATCGGTACTAAAACTTTTTAATTGTTCAGGCGCTGAATCTAATGACAATTCAAGCTGCACTTTATTGCCAGGCAATCCAGAAAATTGAATGTTTTCCAATACAGCTGCCTGTACAGATGCTACGGACATTGAAACCCAACACCCCACGGCAAGCATTCCCTTCAACAACTGATTCTTACTCTTTGCTATGCCCCATCCACTTGTATTTGACTTGTGCATGAATTTTCCCTTATTTACATGTCTCATTATCAATTCTCTCTTCATTATTCTACGAGAGCCAAAGAAGCTTCTCTTTCGCGCCACTTACCTGTCGTTGTAGCGACCCATTCTTCAAGATCAATTTGTTGCTCTTGCACCCCAGCAATCTTGCCGTAATTTTGGCCTAAATAGTTCCCAGCTTGGACACGATGGATCACGCCATCATTCGCCTTAACAAGCCCCCAAAGCTGACCATCTTTTGACAACGTCCCCACCATACGTAATGTATCTAGCGGATACGCCTCCAATTCTTCTTTTTCTCGCTCTAAGTCTGGCCCAGGCCCTTCAGCGCTCATCATTTCTTCTAAAACTTGAGGTTCCTCAAGTTTTTCGAATGGATTTCGTAGACCTTCTGCAACGTAATTATAAGATTCGTAGGGCTTAATAACCGGCATTGGCTCAATTGGCGTTGCTGGCTTTGATTTTACTTGCGAAATATAGGCTTTCAAGTCATCGAACTCTTCTCTGACACAACCTAATAACGTTATTGAAAGTGAAACAAGCAATAAAAGTTTCAGCGGTTTCTTTAGATTAAGGTCGATCATTATTTATCATCCTCATCTAGATACCGATATGTTTTAGCTGTCGCATTCATTGTCATCTTTCCACCTCTCCCTGACGGTGATAGCGATACATTATGGAGCGTCACAATACGTGGTAAGGCGGCCAAATTACTAGCAAACTCCCCAAATTCATGATAATCACCTGTCACAACCAATTTGATCGGTTTTTCGGCATAAAAATCCTTCCGCCTTTCTGCCGAGGGTTGAAATAAACTAAACTCCAACCCACTGGCTAAACCCGCTTGTGACACATCAACCAACAAATCAGCAATTTGAGTTTTATTAGGTAATTGCTGCAACATTGCCCCAAACTGTTGCTGCATGTCACTCAGCTGCTGCTTATAGGCATCCAAATTAACTGCTTTTGCCTGCTTCCGTTCAAACGTTTTTTTTAAAGCCTGCTCTTTTTTTTCTACTTTCTCTAAACTATTCCATTGATCAACCGTATCAAAATACACCCAGCCGCCTATCAAAATGATACTGACTAATACTATAGCAGCCACTTTTATGCTGGTCGGCCAATTGCCTGCCTCGTTAAAGTCCCAATTAATTTCACTTAAATTCATTTTCCCCCCTCCGTGGGCTCCCCAACTTTAGCCTGGGCCACCTTTAAGGTAAAACTATTTGCATCAATACCTCTTGACCGGATCACATTCAAATCTGTGCCTTTTAGCCAAGGTGATTGCTCTAGTCTCCGCATATACGCAGAAACCCTGGTATTTGATTGTGCATTACCTGCGATAGTCAACCTTTTCCCAGCTTGATCGAATTTAGTTAGATAAACGCCCTCTGGCACCGTTTTTGCCAGTTGGTCAAACATATGTACAATTTCCGGCCGACTACTTTGCAAACGTTGAATAACCTCCATCCGAGCAAGCAGTTTAGTTTTTGTTTTATCCAGTGCTTGAATTTCTTTAATCTTTTTATCTAAGACAGATATTTCATTTTGTATAAACCGATTACGATTATTCTGTGTCTCAATAAGCCCCTCTATCGAAAAGTGCATACCCGCCATCACCAGAGCAGAAACAAATACACCCACAGCTAACCAGATTAAAAAATCAACTTGTCGTTGTTTGCGCAGTTCTTCACGCCATGGAAGAAGGTTAATTTTAGCCATTAATCAAAACTCCTTAATGCAAGACCCGTTGCAATCATCATTGCTGGTGCATCATTAATCAGTGCTTGAGCTTTCACTTTCCCAGCTAATGTCATCTGAGAAAATGGATTCGCCACGGTAGCCGGTGTTCCTAATTTTTCTTCCAACAAAGCATCAACGCCTAATAATGAGGACGTCCCACCAGAAAGCACTATATGGTCCACACTATGTTGAGCACTGGAAGAAAAGAAAAATTGTAGTGAGCGACCGATTTGTTGACACATTACGTCCTTAAATGGGTCTAGAACTTCTGTTATATAACTATCTGGTAAGCCGCCATGCTTTTTAGCCATCCCAGCCTCCTCGTAAGAAAGCCCATAACGGCGTTAAATCTCTTCCGTTAATTGTTTTCCACCAAAGCCTTGCTCTCTGGAATAGATCACTTTATTTTTGTGGATTATATTGAGGGTTGTCACCATTGAGCCTGTATCAGCAATGGCGATCGTTGCATCCGGACCATAATCTGGCAAAGCATCTTGTAGTAGCCCATAGGCATTTTCTAGCGCATATGATTCTACATCAACAATCTTAGCCTTCAAGCCCGCCAAATCTAACACCGCAACCCGATCGTCTATATTTTCACGCCTTGAAGCTGCTAATTGTACATCTATCATACTAGCGTTCTTGTCATTTGGACCAATGACGCTGAAGTCTAAGTTAACCTCATCAAGTGAGTAAGGAATATACTGGTCAGCAAGCATTTCGACTTGCGCCTCAAGCTCATCTTCACCATCTGGCTCGGGTATCGTCACAATTTTGGTAATCACTGCCGAACCTGAAACAGACAAGGCCGCCTGCTTTAACTTTGTACCTGAACGGTCAAGAGCCGTTGTAAGCGTTTGTCCAATCGCTTCGATATCCGCAAAGTTATTATCGATCACTGCGTTCTCAGGGAGAGGCGCAACGCCATAACTTTCCACTCGGTAGCGAGAGCCGTGTCGGCTGAGCTCAATAAGCTTTACAGCCGATGAACTGATATCAACACCCAAAACATTAGGGTTATTACGTTTGAAAAAAGACATCCTTAGTTTCCCTTCTCTTTATTCATTCACGTTACTAAACTCTTCAAGAACGCTTACATAAATTTAAATATAACCAAATCAAGCTAAAAATCAACAACTCACACTATTTAGTTAGAGTATAGCCTCGGTTTAAAATTTATGTGAATTTTTTATTCAGATTACGTCTATTAAGCCTGGGTTAATGTGATTTCCTTCACAATGCTATTTACAATGATACCCTATTACCTGGCACACTCTCTACTTTGACATATAGAAACGGAATGAATAAACAAGCTGACACACACTCTTATTATAAAAAAGCTCTTATGCTGGCCCTTATGGTCAGTTTGCTTATCGTTGCAATCGCTGCTCTATATATAAAATTATCAATCATTCCATCCCTCCCCGATGTTAATGCATTAAAAAACATTCAACTTCAAGCGCCTATGAGCATCTTCAGCCGTGATGGCTTGCTTATTGCGAAGTTTGGAGAAAAAAAACGCATTCCTACTCATTATGAGGACATACCCTCTTCCCAAATAAATGCATTCCTTGCCGCTGAAGATAAGGATTTTTTTCAACATTCAGGTGTCGACTTAGTCGGGCTGGCACGCGCTACTGGTCAATTAATACTAACGGGTGAGAAAAAACAGGGTGGTAGCACCATTACCATGCAAGTTGCCAGGAACTTTTTTCTTACAAAAGAAAAAACTTACATTAGAAAAATTCGGGAAATTTTGCTTTCGTTCATCATCGAAAACCAACTGTCTAAGCAAGAGATACTGACCCTGTATTTAAACAAAATTTACTTGGGCCACCGCTCATATGGCATTGCCGCCGCCGCGCAAGTGTATTACAACTCAACACTACATGAACTCTCTTTGGCGCAACAGGCTATGATAGCCGGGCTACCAAAAGCACCGTCCGCTTTCAATCCAATTACTAATCCAGAAAGAGCACTGACTCGACGGAATTATGTCCTTAATCGACTGCTCAAGCTAAACTATATTACGCAAGGAGATTTTGATCGGGCCATAGCCGAACCCATTTCTGCGAGCCTTCACTCCACCTCTGTCCAGCTTGAAGCTCCCTACGTAGCTGAAATGGTCCGTAAAGATGTTTATAAAATGTTCGGTGATGAAATTTATAGCAGTGGTATGCACGTATATACATCGCTTGAAAGTAAGCACCAACGCGCTGCTAACCAAGCGGTCAAAAAAGCCCTTCACCAATATGACCGACGCCATGGATACCGAGGAGTTCTAGGGCATATTAATTTGAATGAAATTAATTTAACTGACTTTGATACCTCCTTGCTGTCTTCGTATCAAAAGATTGGTGAAACTGAACCGGCTATCGTCATCTCTCTCTCAAAAAATAGCCTGCAGGCCATTACTGCTAATAACAAGCAAATCGACATCACATGGGAGAACCTGAAGTGGGCCCGGCCTTATATCAATGAAAATAAACAAGGGAAGCAACCAAAAGCCCCCTCTGACATTCTCGCAGCTGGCGATATAATTCGTATTCGCCAACAACCGGATAGCGAAACCTTTGAACTCGCTCAGGTACCCAATGTTTCAGGCGCCTTTGTTTCTATGGACCCCACCGATGGCGCGCTAACCGCCTTGGTCGGTGGCTACGATTTTTATTCTGGTAAATTTAATCGCGCCTATCAGGCTAAACGGCAACCCGGCTCTGGGTTCAAGCCCATTTTATATGCTGCCGCCCTCAACAAAGGTTATACACCTGCAACGCAGGTCAATGATGCGCCTGTTGTGTTCAATGACGCAGGACTGGAACGACAATGGCGCCCAGAAAACTACAGCGGTAAATTTTTTGGCCCTACGCGTTTACGTGACGCACTGACTCACTCAAGAAATTTGGTTTCTATACGGATTTTAAGAGATATTGGTGTCAAATATACGCGGACTTTTGCCAGTCGCTTTGGCTTCCAACCTAACGCGTTGCCAAACAATCTCTCCTTATCACTTGGGAGCGGCAGCGCAAACCCCTATCAAATGGCCGCCGCCTATTCTGTTTTTGCCAATGGCGGCTTTAGCGTGACGCCTTATTTTATTGACAAAATAATCTCTGCCTCTGGTGAGGAGTTATTTAAAGCCAACCCCGCTACCACTATCGAAAACACGCCCCATTCAAGGGATGAAGGCAACTTATTACTAAAATCAACGCTCACAACGCCCCTTGAGGAGACCCATTCAACCGAAAACACTGCGCTATCTGAGATACTTGTTGAGCAGCCTATTAAAAAAGCGAAACGCGTTATCACACCGCAACTTCATTTTATTATTAACTCTATATTAAGGGATGTTATTAAACGCGGCACTGGGAGGCGCGCACTCTCTTTGGGCCGAACTGATCTAGCGGGCAAAACAGGGACCACAAACGATCAACGAGATGCCTGGTTCAATGGCTTCCACCCGTCACTCGTTGCAGTCGCCTGGGTTGGACTTGATAACAGTAACCCCTTAGGTAATAAAGAAACTGGTGGGCGAGCCGCTTTACCTATTTGGATTGATTTTATGAAAGAGGTACTTAAAGACACGCCTAATACCCCCCTTTCTCAGCCCGAAGGCATCGTTGGTCTATTAATTGACCCTGAAACAGGCTTAAAAACAAGCTCATCGAACCAAAAAGCCATTTTTGAATACTTCCGAGAAGACAATATACCTGCATCAGATTCACAAGATAACGCATCAGATAAACCACTAACGCAACAACCTTCTATAGAAGAGTTATTTTAGTGGTTTACTCGCATAAAAAAACGCACCTTCAGGTGCGTTTTTTTTGACTTTAATTAAAACTAACGATCGTCTAGAGGAACATAATCACGCTTTGGCGCGCCTTTATACAACTGACGTGGGCGACCAATTCTTCCATTTGGATCAGCCATCATTTCTAACCAATGGGACACCCAACCGGAAGTTCGTGCCAGCGCAAACATCACGGTAAACATACTAACGGGGATACCCAAGGCCTTGTAAATAACACCTGAGTAGAAATCAACATTTGGGTACAACTTACGTTCAACAAAATAATCATCCTGTAGCGCAATTTCTTCCAATTTCATGGCTAATTCAAACATCGGATCTTCGATGCCTGTTTCTTCCAATACCTCATGGCATACTTTTCTAATAATTGTTGCCCTTGGATCAAAGTTCTTATAGACGCGATGTCCAAAACCCATCAATTTGAATGGATCTTTTTTATCTTTTGCCCTTTCTAAAAACTCGGGAATATTTTCAACGCTGCCTATTTCATCCAACATTTTAAGTACGCCTTCGTTCGCTCCACCATGAGCAGGTCCCCATAACGCTGCAATACCTGCGGAAATACAAGCAAACGGGTTTGCGCCCGTGCTACCGACCAACCTAACCGTTGACGTACTCGCATTTTGTTCGTGATCAGCGTGCAATATGAACAATAAATTTAACGCTTTAGCCGCTACTGGACTCACTTCGTAGTCCTCACAGGGCACTGAAAACATCATATGTAATAAGTTTTCGCAGTAACCTAAGTCATTTCGCGGATAAACAATCGGTTCACCAATAGAGTGCTTATAACATGCTGCCGCAATAGTCGGGAGCTTAGAAATCAGCCGGTGCGCTGAAATCATTAAGTGCTCCTCATCATTCATATTTAAGCCATCATGATAAAAAGCGGCCAATGAACCCACAACGCCCATCATCATCGACATCGGGTGCGCATCATGATAGAAGCCATCAAAGAATTTTTTTAACGACTCATTAATCATCGTATGACGGCTGATAATATTGCTAAAAGAAGCAAACTCCTCTGTATTTGGCAGCTCGCCATGGATAAGCAAATAAGCTGTTTCCAAATAATTACTTTTTTCTGCTAGCTGATCTATAGGGTATCCACGATGCAATAAAATCCCTTTATCACCATCAATAAACGTGATATCACTTTCGCAGCTCGCCGTTGTTCCAAAACTTGGGTCATGCGTAAAGTACCCCAAAGCGCCCGGTATACCTTTTACATCAATTGTTGGGTTGCCAAGCGTCCCCTCAAGTAAGGGCAGCTCTACACTTTTACCCGTGGTATTATCTGTTAATGTTAAACTCTTTGATGACATCTATAACTCCCTATTCACTAAAATAACGCTGTCCGCTATCTCCGCACATACATAAAATGCGCTCATTAAAATAAATTAAATTTGGCCTATGATTCTAACGAACTATCTTAATCAGGTCACCCAATTTGGGCTCCCTATTGGGGAAAAGATTGTTTAAAAGCCTTAATTGATCCCCAACATGGTGCGTTATGGGCGAATTTTTAGCGAGGGTTTTTATATTTCTATGATGGCGATCAACTTTAACCAGCTTAATCTTTAAAGCTTTTGCCACACGCCTGTCTCTATCATCAAGGGGCGAAAAGCTTTTTATGCTCTTAAGTACTTGTCGATCAACTCCCACAAATTTGCCTGACTGCTTTGCTGCTGCATAAAAAATAAAAGCCCTTAGCCCATCAAACAACACAACAACACGGACTCTTCCTTGTCCATATGGCGTTTTACCTATAGTAATCGCTTGATAACCTGACAATTCGCCTAGCTTGAATGGCGCCTCGCTAAGTCTTTCTTTTAGCCCTAATCTTTTTTCTAAAAACTCTCTGGGCGTTATTTTTTTATTTAAATCTTCTAACCGTAACTGCATAAACGCATCATTATTGGGCGTTATTGCGGTGATCGAGTCCGGTTTATTCGATATAAGCCAATCGTTCGGGAAATCCAGCTTAAAATTCAGCTCGGGGTGGTAAAAACGCCGCCCCCGAATAACCCCATCTTTTTCACTATCGCCAAACGTTAAGCCCTCTATTTTCTTTAGAAATCCGACATCCTGCTTCTGAGTACCCGAGGAATTAACAACAGGGCCAACATGTCCTAGGACCTGTTGAAGGCGAGTATCATTATCCGGGTGTGTCGAAAAAACTCCATGGTAAGCCCTTGGCTCACGCCCTTGCTCTGCCGCTAATTTTTTATCAAACAATTCTTGGTTTTTGAGAACCGCAATAACACTTCTCATAGCAGAGGAGGGGTACCCTGCTTTTCTTAGATAATCCGCCCCCAAACCATCGGCTTCCAATTCATGCTCACGCCCGTAGCCTCTGACAATACTTGTCCCTAGAATATTGCTTAATTGGCCTGCACCCTGCACACCAGAAGCAGCCGCAATAAGACCCCCTATCAAATGGGTTGCCGTTGATAAACTATGTTGCCGTACCGAATGCCTGGCTGTCACATGGCCTAATTCATGGCCTAAAACGGCTGCCAATTCGGCCTCACTGTTAAGATAAGTTAATAAACCGCGCGTTATGTATATATAGCCGCCCGGTAAAGCAAACGCATTTACTTGCGGGCTGTCAAGCAAAGTAAATCGGTAAATCAGGCTTTGTCGATGACTCACTCGCGCGACTCGGTCGCCCACTGATTGTATGTATTGTTGTAGCGCTGGGTTATCGTAAAGACGATAGGTTTTCATAACTTGTCGGCTATGCTGTCTTCCTAAGGCCAGCTCTTCTTGCTCCGACATCAAAACAAAATCCTGTTGCCCAGTCACCGGGTTTATCGAACAACCCGCACTGAACACCAGAATTAATATCACTAAATAGATACGACTCACCATGCTTTACCTCCAAAGCAATTGGGCAAAAAAAATGCTACCAAAAGGTAGCATTCATATTACACTTTTTAATGATCGTTTATCCACGCTGATAACGTTTGTTGAACTTATCCACGCGGCCAGCCGTATCAACAATACGCTGTTTACCGGTATAGAAAGGATGACATTCTGAACAAGATTCAATGTGCAGCTCGGATTTACTTAAAGTTGACCTTGTTTTAAACGTGTTGCCACAACTGCAAGTCACTGCTACTTCGTTATATTCTGGGTGTGTCTCTGGTTTCATAATCTTCTCTAAAATCTTGTGACGGGACGGCTCTGTCCTTCGCTCGGTCGCGCATCATACGAAAATTACTGCGTTTTAGCAAGTGCTTTCATTGTGATGCGTCTTCGGTATGATAATCGTTTATTTATTTGTAACCATTTTGCACATGAAAATCGTATCCATTAATATCAACGGCATTCGCGCGGGAGAAAGGAAAGGCTTTTTCAGTTGGATAAACGCACTTGATGCCGACGTCATCTGTCTTCAAGAAATTAAAGCCCAAGAAGACCAACTCACCACCCACACGTTTTGGCCGGAAAGTTATCATTGCTATTATTACCCCGCCGAAAAGAAAGGTTATAGTGGTGTTGCGATTTTTTCAAAACAAAAACCTGACCAAGTCACTAAGGGCATCGGTTGGAGTGATTTTGATACCGAAGGTCGTTTTATTGAGGCGACTTTCGGCGACTTGCACGTTTCCTCCATTTATATGCCCTCAGGTTCTTCAAAAGAGGAACGCCAAGCTTTTAAATATGACCTAATGGATCGGTTGATGCCGGTTTTAAGAGATAAGCAACAGGACGGTAAGCAACATATCATCTGTGGCGACTGGAATATTGCACATAAAAAAATAGACATCAAAAACTGGCGAGGAAACCAAAAAAACTCCGGCTTTTTACCGGAAGAACGCGCTTGGATGGATGAGCTATTTGGCAAAGAGGGGTGGGGAGATGCCTTTCGACTGATCAACCAAGAAGCTGAACAATACACTTGGTGGTCCAATCGAGGACAAGCGTGGGCAAACAACACGGGGTGGAGAATTGATTACCAGGTTATTTCTGACAACCTTAAAAACTCCGTAACAGGCGCAACCATCTATAAGGACGAACGCTTTTCTGATCATGCACCTCTAATTATCGACTACGATATCCCAAATAAATAACCATGCCCCCACCCACGACAAACAGCCGCTGGCTTGACCCTATTCGCGCTTTTTCTCAGCCGCCGGTCATCGCCATGTTTTTTTTGGGTATTTCCGCGGGTATTCCATTGCTGCTCATTTTTTCTTCTCTCGGTTTATGGCTACGGGAAGCTGGCATAGAGCGCGCCACTGTCACCTATTTTAGCTGGGCCGCTCTGGGCTATTCTTTTAAGTTTGTGTGGGCGCCCCTTATTGATAAATTACCACTGCCGATTTTAACCTCCTGGTTGGGGTATCGCCGTGGTTGGCTTTTACTATCTCAACTCATGGTTATGAGCTCCATTGTACTCATGGCGGCAGTGAATCCGCTTCAAGGTAATCTCCACTTAATGGCTCTTGGGGCTATTTTGCTTGGCTTTTCATCGGCTACACAAGATATCGTTATCGACGCATACCGTATTGAATCCGCCGACAATAAATTGCAAGCGCTGACCTCCTCTAGTTATATCGCTGGATATCGAATCGGCATGATCATATCTGGAGCTGGCGCCTTATTGCTGGCCAGTTACTTTGGTTCCAGCGCTGAAAAATACAGTTACCTAGCTTGGCAGTGGACTTACTTGACCATGGCTAGCCTTATGTTGATCGGCGTTTTCACCACATTAATTATTTCTGAGCCAAGCCAACAAATTCACAACGATTTTTTCCATGACAGGCGTGAACACGTGCAACTTCTTTTACTTTTTAGCCTGCTTGCCTGTAGTTTTATTACCGTCTATTTTTTTAGCTCCTCCATAGCTAATAGCTTAAAAAATCAGCTGGCCGCTTTCTTGGCGAACACGCCCCTCGCGAGTTTTATTGTTGAATTCTGTCGCTTAACGCTCAGTATTATGACCATGGCCGCCCTTGCGCGGCTCTTGATTTCTTGCGGCCTTATCTCATCCTCTGTTGTTGCCAAAAGTTATATCGACCCTATCAAAGATTTTTTTTCTCGCTATGGCTATACTCTGGCCTGGTTATTATTAGCATTAATTGGCCTTTATCGAACATCAGATATTGTTTTAGGGGTTATTTCCAATATTTTTTATCAAGACATTGGCTTCACAAAGCCTGAAATTGCGAGCGTCGTCAAAACATTTGGCTTATTGATGACACTGCTGGGCGGCTTTTTAGGTGGCTTGCTGGTCTTACGCTTTGGCGTGATTCGCATTCTATTTGCTGGCGCCCTCTTATCGGCACTCACTAACTTACTCTTCATGTTGCTAGCCCAAACTGGGCACCATTTGCCGATGCTGTATGTGGTGATTTCCGCCGACAATCTATCGGCTGGCCTTGCCAGTGCTGCCTTTATTGCCTTTCTATCCAGCTTAACCAATGTATCATTTACCGCCGTTCAATACGCCATTTTTAGCTCGCTAATGACCTTGTTGCCTAAATTGTTTGGCGGATATTCAGGATCAATGGTTGAATCAATAGGATATGAGCAGTTTTTTCTAATAACTGCCCTCATGGGGCTCCCAGTCCTCATCCTCATTGGCATGATTAATAAACACCTTAAATTGAAGGAATAGTTTCTTTAAGAATCTTTAACCTGATTAATTAAGCCTAATCTATATAAAATTGTCGCTTAAAATTAAACGTAAAAGGCTTTACTACACCGTCTGGTTTTATGCTGATATTAAACGTAACTATCTCTTTGTTTGATAAAGCAAACTCACTAAGGTAGTAAATCGCCTTACCTTCCGTCACTCTTCTCGGTTCTAATGTTTTTAGCTGTCCCGTAAGGTTTTTTGCCTTAATGGACACACTCGCATTTACCGGCTGGGGTAGTTGCCCTGGATTTTGTTTTTTTTGAACTGAAAGATTCAACACGCCTTTATATTTACTTCTCAATATACCGTATGCCGTTGCCATCGTCGGCGGCAACGTGTCGGCATTAAATGCATTGTAATAGACGATATAGTCACCAAAATCATAGGCATTCTCGGCTTCACCTATGGCAGGCATTAAAAACAAAAACAATAAACAGTATTTTTTTAGTCGCATTGTGATTTCTCATCCAATTGATATAAAGCCACTTCACCAAACAAGTTAGGCCACAGCTTCATTAATGTACTGGATTGGTGTTCATAATCCACAATCCCTCTTTTTGAAATGACCATTGAACGTTGCTCACAAAACTGTTCAAAATCTTTTACCGTGCATAAATGGATATTCTTTGTATCATACCATGGCGCCGGCAACGCCTTAGAAACCGGCATACGCCCCTTTATTGATAAATAAAGACGACACTTCCATAAACCAAAATTTGGAAATGTGACGATGCTTTTTCGCCCAACTCGTAGCATTTCATCCAGTGTTTTATCTGGTCGATGAAGCGCCTGTAGAGCCTGAGTCATAATGACGTAATCAAAAGAGGCATCTGCAAAATCTGTTAGTCCGGCTTCTAAGTCTGCCTGAATAATATTGACGTTATTTTTTATACAACTCAAAACATTTTGTTGATCTATTTCAACCCCATAGCCGGTCACTTGACGGTTTCGCTGCAACCAATCCAATAAAGCACCATCACCGCACCCCAAATCTAAAACTCTTGAACCAGGTTCAATCCATTCACAGATTTTTTCTAATTCCGGTCTAAGTTGACTCATTTCGACACCTCAATATTTTGCATATACGCGCTGAAGGCATTGAGGTAATCATCATTTTTTACTAAAAAGGCATCATGTCCATAATTAGACTCAAATTCGATATAACTGACATCACGGTTTGCATCGGTTAATGCGCTCACAATTTCTTTCGAACGCTCCGGTGAAAAACGCCAATCCGTGGTAAAAGAAGCTAAAAAGAATTTAGCTTGCACTTTTTTAAATACCGCTGACAAATCACCGCCTTCTTTGCTGGCAGGGTCAAAATAATCCAGCGCTTTAGTCATCAATAAGTAGGTATTTGCATCAAAATGGCTGGCAAACGACTCACCTTGATGGCGCAAGTAACTCTCAACTTGAAACTCAACACCGTAGTCGTAATTTAACTGCTCATTTTTCAACTCACGGCCAAACTTATCACCCATCGCATCATCTGATAAATAGGTTATATGACCCAACATTCTAGCCACCTTTAAACCATTGATTGGCACAGTCCCATGGTCGTAATAACGCCCCTCATGAAAATCGGGATCACTCATAATTGCTTGTCGAGCCACCGCATTAAAAGCAATATTTTGCGCCGATAATTTTGGCGCAGAGGCAATAACAATGGAATGGCGCAGCATACCTGGGAATTGAATAGCCCATTGAAGTGCTTGCATACCGCCTAAACTGCCACCCGCTACCGCCGCCCATTGTGAGACACCTAATGTGTCAGCCAATCTTTTTTGATAATTGACCCAATCGACAACGGTAACGATCGGAAAATCTTCACCATACGCCTGAGACGTCTTTGGATTGATACTGCGAGGGCCTGTTGAACCGTTACAATGCCCCAGGTTACAGGGCGATACCACAAAAAAACGGTTCGTATCAATGGCCTTACCCGGCCCGATGCATATATCCCACCAACCCGGCTTCCGATCCGCCTCAGAATGGTAACCAGCAGCATGGTGGTCTGCTGATAAAGCATGACAAACTAAAACAGCGTTATCTGCCTTTTTATTCAGTGTGCCGTAAGTTTCATACACAATATCGTATTGCTCAATAACCTTACCGCACTCAAGCAAAAGAGGCTCTTCAAAATGGCGTGTTTGTGGCTGAACGATTCCCACAGAATCTGTTTTAGTAGTAGACAATTTATTCTTTTTCGTTATATTAATATCATTTAATATTATTTTTAATTATAAAGAAAACTCTTTATATTTACCGATCTAGTCTGACTTTAATGCGCCTTAAGCATCGATAATAACATGTACCTGTATAACGAATTTGATCAAACCCTTGTCAACGAACGTGTTGAACAGTTTCGTGATCAAACCAAACGGTTTCTAGAGGGTGATTTAACGGAGGAGCAGTTCCGCCCCTTACGCCTCATGAATGGCCTCTATATCCAAACTCATGCGCCGATGTTGCGCGTCAATATACCTTACGGCCTGTTATCAAGTAAACAGCTTCGCATGCTGGCTCATATTGCACATACATACGATAAAGATTACGGACATTTCACAACCCGCCAAAACATGCAATTTAATTGGCCCAAGCTCGAGCAAGTGCCCGACATTCTAGCTGACTTAGCCAGTGTACAAATGCATGCTATTCAAAGCAGCGGTAACTGTATTCGAAATACCACCTCAGACCCCTTAGCAGGTGTTTGTGCAGATGAGATTGAAGACCCAAGGCCCTATTGCGAAATCATCCGTCAATGGTCCACCTTACACCCAGAGTTTTCATACCTGCCGCGTAAATTCAAAATCGCTGTTAGTGGCTCGCCCAAAGATCGTGCGGCGACCCAAGTCCATGATATTGGCTTGCATGTTAAAAAAGATGCCCATGGAAAGATCGGGTTCGAAGTTCTTGTCGGCGGCGGTCTTGGCCGAACACCTGTTATTGGCCAAACCATCCATTCTTTTATTGCCGAAGAAGATATGCTGTCTTACCTCGAGGCTATACTCCGTGTGTACAACCGTGTTGGCCGACGAGACAATAAATACAAGGCCCGCATTAAAATTCTTGTTCGCGAAACAGGCTTGGTAACATTTAAAGAGCAAGTCGAAGCGGAGTGGGCACTTATTCGCGATAGCAACCTCAGGCTAACTAATGAAGAAATTCAACGGGTGAAAAGCTTTTTTAAACCCCTAGCCTACGAGACATCTACCGACGATGCATTAAAGCAAAACCTTGCCAATAGCGGCCTATTTCGCCAATGGTTCAAGCAAAATACGCGAGAACATAAACAGAACGGCTATCGCATTGTTTTTATCTCATTGAAATCACCTCATCGAGCCCCAGGTGACGTAACAACCGAACAGATGGAACATATCGCCAACTTGGCTGATCAATACAGTTTTGGGCAAATCAGAACAACGCATGATCAAAATTTAGTACTCAGTGATGTCAAGGCAAACGATGTCTATGCCTTGTGGCAACAACTTGAAAAGCAACAACTTGCCACCGCCAATATCGGCACGATCACCGATATGATTTGTTGCCCGGGCCTTGATTTTTGCAGCTTGGCCAATGCGAGCTCCATCGATATTGCCAAAGGCATCACCGACCGATTTAGTGAAGACACAACTGACATTGGCAAAGTTAGCTTAAAAATGTCTGGCTGCATGAACGGGTGTGGCCATCACAGCATCGGTGAAATTGGCATCTTAGGCGTCGATAAAAAAGGTGAGCAATGGTACCAATTAACACTAGGCGGCTCTGATAGTCACCAGAGTAAACTGGGGGAACGGCTCGGTAAAGCCATTGCTAAAGATGCCGTCGTCGATGCCATCGACAACATTGTTCAAGTTTATAAAACGAACCGCCAGGATAACGAAAAGTTTACCAGCACCTTGCAACGTATTGGCCTCCAACCTTTTAAGGACAAAGTGTATGACGCTCATTAGACATAAAGAAATAGTCCAAGATGATTGGCATTACTTACAAGACGGGCAGTCACTAAAACCCAGCCATAACATTGTAAGTCTCGATTACTGGCTTGAAAACAAAACACGCCTAATCAATGAAAAAGAACCTTTAGGTCTTACCATACCAGGGCATGAGGAGGTTGATAACTTTGTTGACGATCTTCAATATTTTTCACTCATCGCCATTGAGTTTCCAACATTTACCGATGGGCGAGGCTATTCGCTGGCTAAAACACTGCGTGAACACTATCGCTATCAAAAAGAAATAAGGGCCTCTGGAGATATTCTGCCCGACCAAGCTTTGTACCTAACCCGAGTAGGCTTTGATGCCTTAGAATTGGCCAATGAAGAACTCGCCCCACTGGTACTGAATAAACTAGACGAATTCAGCGTTTTTTATCAACCCCATTATACTTCAAAGTAATTTCCATTAGTGTTTCTTCAAGTGCCATCTTTGTATAGTAAACACCAAGGGCCTTATCGACGCCGCTTCAGTTTTTCACTTTTCTGACGCCGAAAATTCATACCATTGTCATATTCGCCTGCTATGTTGACTAGCCATCAAAACATAGCAAGGATGAAAAAACTAACCGCTTTAGCACTGGGGGTGTCTCTTGCCCTTGGAGTCTCTACGCCTTCGATCTCAAGCCCTAGCATCAACATCACTAAAATAAGTCAATATGTTGAAGAATGTGGTGACGAAAAAAGCTGTTCAGAAATCTCGGCGTACAGCAGCGTTGCTCAACGCATTTACACTACAAATGCAGAAGAAAATGAGCTACGTATTCTTAAAGTAGATGCAAACGGGGCATTAACTGACTTCGCTGCCATTGACTTATCTGGGTATGGCGGTGGGCCTAACAGTGTCGCTACATACGGCAACATGGTAGCCGTCGCCATTGAAGCCGATATTAAACAAGATATTGGTAGCGTTGTACTTTTTGACTTAGATGGCAACCCGCAAAAAGTTATCACTGCAGGCGCTTTGCCCGACATGCTCACGTTCACACCCGATGGAAAATACTTATTGGTCGCTAATGAAGGCGAACCTAATGATGACTATACCGTTGACCCAGAAGGCTCTGTTACCGTGATAGACACAGCCACGTGGACTGCAACAACGGCTGATTTTAGTGCCTTCAACAAGGCTAAATTAAAAGACGTTAGAGTGTTTGGCCCTAATGCCAGCGTTGCACAAGACCTTGAGCCTGAATACATCGCCGTGTCTGATGACTCCACAACCGCTTGGATTAGCTTGCAAGAGAACAATGCCTTTGCAAAACTAGACATTAAGTCTGCGACCATCACCGACATTTACGGTTTAGGCTACAAAAAGCACACACAAAGAAAAAATGCGTTTGACGCCAGCAATAAAGATGATGCCATCAATATTCAAACCTGGCCAACAAAAGGCATGTATCAGCCGGACGCTATTGCGAGCTTCCAACGTGGCGACGCGACCTTTATTCTTTCTGCTAACGAGGGTGATGCAAGAGACTACGATGGTTACAGTGAAGAAGTACGCGTAAAAGACTTAGTGCTTGACCCTAAGGCATTCCCTAATGCTAAAGAGCTTCAAGAGGAGCGTAACCTTGGCCGCTTGAAGACAACAACCGCACATGGCGATACGGATGGCGATACGGATGGCGATACGGATGGCGATGGCGATCACGACGAAATCTATTCATATGGCGCACGTTCATTCTCTGTTTGGAACGCAAATGGCCAACTGGTTTATGATTCTGGCGCCGATTTTGAACATTTTCTAGCGGCTTATGCAAATCAAGACGTCGATGCAGAACCTTGGGTTGAAAAACGCAGTGATGATAAAGGCCCCGAACCAGAATCTATCACCACCGGTGAGCTTAATGATAAAGTCTACGCTTTTATTGGTTTAGAACGTGCAAACGGCATTTTCATTTACGAACTCAGCAACCCATCGCGGCCAAAACCTGCCGGCTACATCAACATCGAAGCACTTGGCGAAATAGGCCCCGAAGGACTTATCTTTATTAAAAAAATCTGAGAACACAGGCTGGTTAGTCGTCACCAGTGAAATCAGTAATACCGTCAGTCTCTACGAGATTTCGATTCCGTAACTCTACTGATGCAAAAAAGCCCCTACCGTATGGATAGGGGCTTTTTTTTGCTCAATAAAAATCAATGGGCCAATAGACTCAAGTTTTTTTGTTGTAATTGATACGACACCGGAGCCAGTTTTATATTTTGTAAGGCTAGGCTGGGTAACAACTCTTTAAGTACCGCGATTGTTTCAGGATGTGGATGACCAATCCCAATCGCGCTCCCTTTCTGTTTAGCCAACGCAACTAGCTCATTAAACTGTCTTCTAATGCTGTTGATATTAATATCATGATCGAGAAAAACATCCCGCCTCAACACCGGAACCCCCTGTTCTCGCGCAATCATTTCTGCTATCGATTGACTTGACGTACGACTATCGACAAAAAAATAACCCAACCGAGCCATTTCTTTCATGACCCAGGTCATATGCCCAGGGTGCCGAGTTAGCAAGCTCCCTTGGTGATTATTCATACCAATCGCATGCGGCACTTTCTCAAATGCTTCCCGTATGGCTTTAATAACCCCTTTTTCATCCATATCCACATCAATGACGCCTTTTTCTACCAACACACCGAACGTCGATTGCATCGGCATATGCAAAATAACCTCTTTCCCTCGCAGGTTCGCATACCGTGCTGATTGTCTGGCTTTTGGACCGTTTGGTAAAATCGCGTAGGTTAACTCACCAGGAAGGTCTATCATCTGCTTATCTTCAACAAAACGATAACCAATATCGTCAATAATAATACTGACTACAGCCGGTTCGTTGATGATGTCGGTAGCGCCAAGGGTCGGGGCAAAAACCGACATCATCAACACTGATGCCAATAAGTTTTGCGGGGTTACTTTCTTAACAAGGCTTTTAGACAATGTGCCTCCAAAAGTGAACATTATTGTCTTAAAATATTAATTCCCTTCAAAAGGTTGAGTGCCTCATGCAACGGATAGTCATTGTTCAAAGCATCTTCTGCCGACTTTTCCTTGCTTTTTTCACCCGTATCACCGTTTGTATTGGCCAAGTGTTTGGTCAAATCTTTTTCTTTGATAGAGATAAAGTCATCATCTAACTGCTCGAGTTTAACTTTCGATAACACCACGTCAGGGGTGATGCCTTCGGCCTGTATTGAACGACCTGACGGTGTAAAATAACGCGCCGTGGTTAATTTAATTGCCCCGCCTTTATTATTTTCAAGAATCGTTTGTACCGAGCCTTTACCGAAACTTTGCTGCCCTAAAATCACTGCACGCTTATGATCTTGCAAAGCACCCGCAACAATTTCAGAGGCGGACGCCGAACCCCCATTTATCAACACAACGATGGGTGCACCTTTAAGAATATCATTGGGGCCAGCTTTAAAACTCATTTTGGCATGCTCAACCCGACCTTCTGTGTAAACAATTAAACCTGAATCTAAAAACGAATCGCTGACTGACACCGCTGCATTTAAAAGCCCACCCGGGTTATTTCGTAAATCTAACACCAACCCTTTTAGTTCGTTATTGTCACTTTCTTTTTTTAGTTTGGAGATGGCTTCGTTTAGATTCTCGCCTGTTCGCGTTTGGAAGCTGGCGATACGCACATACCCATAACCCGGTTCAAGCATACGATTTTTTACGCTCACCACTTTGATAATGGCTCGTGTGATTGAAATTTTAAGCGGTTTAGGCTCCCCTTCTCTTATAATCGTTAATACGATATCGGTACCCGGTTTGCCTCGCATGATTTTTACCGCGTCCGATAGCGTCATGCCCTTAACAGGCTTTTCATCCAAACGAATCACTAAATCGCCTGCTTCAACGCCTGCTTTAAATGCGGGTGTATCATCAATGGGGGTAATGACTTTGACAAAGCCATCTTCCATGCCTACTTCAATACCTAAACCACCAAATTCTCCACGAGTTCCCTCACGCAGATCCTTAAATGCTTTTTTGTCTAAATACGTTGAATGCGGATCTAACCCGGTCAACATGCCTTTTATCGCATTCTCTAGCAGATCATGATCGCTCACCTCTTCGACGTAAGATGCTTTAATTTGGCCAAAAACTTCTGAAAAAGCTTTTAAGTCATCCAGCGGCAATGAACGGCTGGGTTGCTCTTTTTCAGCCAATACGGTCCCACCAACACTTAGCATAACACCCAGTGCCGCACCCACGATTAACACTGGTAATGTTTTACGCAAAAAATTCATATTCACTCCATTCACTCGCTATATTTACCCGACACGACCGTTTCTAACCGCTCGGCACCAGTGAACAGGATTCACCGGCTTTCCATTTTTTCTAATACTGAAGTATAGACCGGCTTTTTGTTGACCGCCACTCACACCGACTGTTGCAATCACCTCACCTGTCTCAACCCAGTCACCCACTTCTTTGTATAAGCCTTCATTGAAAGCATATAAGCTCATATAATTTAAGCCATGATCTACAATGATTAGCAGACCATACCCACGCAACCAATCTGCATAAACCACTCTACCATGTGAAATAGACCTGATGGCAGAGCCTTCACTTGCAGCAATCACTACGCCGTCATATCGACCTGAATTTCTAGCACTGCCAAAACGTTTACGTATTTGCCCTTTAATTGGCCAGGCCAACTTGCCTTTCATGTTCTTAAAGGGCTTATTGTGCTTCTCAGGTATAGGAATGTCATTGATAGCTTGACGAATATGACTTAATAAGTTGGTGAGGCGCTTTTCATTTTCTTTTAATTCGTTTAACTCACTGGAAGCTGATTTTATTTTTTTACTTAACTCCGCCAATACCGTTTGACGTTGTTTTTTTGATGCATTTAATTGTTTCTGTTGAGCCTGTTTCGCCAATACAAACGATGCCAGCTGACGGTTTTCCTTTTCGAGTTGCTTTTTAACTGTCACTAATTGCTGTAAATCACCCTCTAATGCCTTCACATTATCCATTCTGGCTTGGTTAAAATAATCGTAATAGGTCATCACTCGGCTCATTCGATCCGGTTGTTCCTGATTTAACAGCATTTTTACGCGCCTTTGCTTGCCCATTAAATAGGCCGACTTCAGCTGTTCGGCCAGCTGTTCTTTTTGTGTAAGCACATTTTGCTTTAGGATCCCTTGCTGGGCTTGTAGCTGTTTAACTTTATGTTTCGTCTGGCTGAGCTGACCATTTAAATATCGAAGCTTCTTTGACGATTCATTCAACTTTTTTTCAAGCTGCTTTAACTCTTTTTCTTCTTTTGTTTTTGATTGTTGCGTTGATGCAATATTTTGTTCAACTGATTGCATCCGCTCACGCAATAATGCCAATTGCTTCTTTTTCTCACTCTCTGGGGAGGCTAACAGCACCGCAGGGTACGTTATTAAAAAAAACGTAAAAACAATCGAAAAAGTCCGTCGTTTCAACATAGCATTAACTAAAACATTTCTGGTCAGCTCAAGTGCAATAAATTATGCCCGCTCATTTCACTCGATGGCTTCAATCCCATAGCGGCCAGTAGAGTTGGTGCAACGTCGGTCAAGTCACCCGAGGCTTCAAGCTTTGCAGGACGCCCTACATATACAAAGGGCACCGCATTTGTCGTATGCGCTGTGTGATTTTGACCAGAAACAGGGTCCAACATTTGTTCCACATTGCCATGATCCGCGGTTATAAAGATCTCCCCGCCTACTTTTTCAAGTGCATCTAACACTTTGGAAAGACTCGCATCAATAGTTTCTACCGCCTTTACCGCAGCCTTAAAATTTCCTGTATGCCCGACCATATCGCAGTTCGCATAGTTTGTTATGATCGCATCATACTTTTCTGACAAAATCGCTTCCACTAATCGATCTGTTAATTCAGGTGCACTCATTTCTGGCTGCAAATCATAGGTTTTAACATTGGGTGATGGAATTAAGACTCGATCTTCTCCTTCATTCGGTGTATCTACGCCTCCATTAAAAAAGAATGTAACGTGCGCATACTTTTCTGTTTCTGCAATGCGTAGCTGTTTTAATCCTTGTTGGGCTAAAATCTCTCCAAACCCATTGCTTACTTCTATCGGCGGGTATGCGACCGGCAAATCGAATTCCTCATGATATTCTGTCAAACAAACAAACTGGCTTAATGACGGAACCTTTTTACGCTCAAATTGATTAAACCCTTTCTCCGTGAAGGCTCTCGTGAGCTCGCGGGTTCGATCTGCCCTGAAGTTCATAAAAACAAGACTATCGCCATCTTCTATCTGGACCGCCTTGCTTTCGGCATCATGAATGCTGGTCGGCAATACAAACTCATCTGCTTGCTCCCGTTCATAAGATGATAAAAGCCCAGCAACCGCGCTAACACTCGAATAGTCTGCTATCCCCTGCGTTAATAAATCATACGCGGGTTGAATTCGATCCCAACGGTTATCTCTATCCATGGCATAGAAACGACCAACTAATGAGGCCGTTTTCCCAACACCCAAGCGTTCAAAAAGACCGTCGATTTTTTCTAATGAGGTTTGCGCGCTTTTTGGCGGTGTATCTCGCCCATCCAGCACGGCGTGCAAATAGAGTTTTTTCACCCCCTTTTCAGCCGCCAGTTCCAACATAGCCTGAATATGGTCTTCATGGCTATGGACCCCCCCTGGAGACAATAAACCAATCACATGCAAGGCTTTGTCTTTCTCGATCACATCATTAACAAGATCACACAGCACCTTGTTCTTTTTGAACTCGCCTGAACTCACTTCATTATTTAGCTGTGTTAATGTTTGAGGTAACAACCGGCCTGCGCCCAAGTGCAAATGACCCACCTCAGAATTACCCATTTGCCTATCCGGCAAGCCAACGGACGACCCTGAACAATCTAACAAGGCCTTCGGTTGTGTTGCCCACAAGCTGTCCCAGGTCGGTGTATTTGCCACATTAATCGCATTAGAGTCACTAGATTCAGCGTACCCAAAGCCATCTAAAATCATCAAAACTATTGGCCTTTTCACTAAATGTTGCTTCAAAATGTTATCTCCGTCATTTGCTTGTTATAATGCACCAAAATATTCGATTCATTTTACGGCATCTGCTCTTTTAATGCTTACATTATCAATGCAAAGGGACAATCTATGAGCAACGTAGCGGCTAATACGCTTATCAATAACGACGACGAAATACATAAGGCTGCTGAACTTCTTAAAGTTCTCTCTCACCCCATTCGTTTAAAAATTATTTGCCAGCTAGGACATGCAGAAAAAACTGTACAACAGTTGATTGATAGCGTGGGATCCACTCAAAGTAATGTATCGCAACACTTAGCTATTATGCGAAATAACAAGGTTTTACAATACCGTAAAAACGCCACTCAAGTGTTGTACAGCGTCTCAGAAAAAGCGGCTATAGACTTGGTGCAATTACTAAAAAAAATCTACTGCTAACACTTGTTTAATTAAGGTTTTCCCGTAATGGATATTTATCTTGAATTTGTAAGCAACCACAGTTTGCTTTTTGTTGCCCTGCTTGTGGTCATCATTTTATTACTGCAAAATATTTTTGGTGATCTAACCCGCAAATACAAATTAATCTCTCCGCCAGAGGCCATTAGCCTGATCAATCGTGAAGATGCCGTTGTCATTGACACGCGCAATCAAGCGGAATTTAATGCGGGGCACATTTCCGATGCTATCTTAATTCCACTGCCTGAGCTAAAAGAAAACCCTGAGCAGTTAAAAAAATACGAGGGTAAACCGCTTATTTTTTATTGCAAATCGGGCCTACGGTCAAATGAAGCTTGTAAAGCTTTAAGCAAACTGGACATCGATAATATATACGCACTAAATGGGGGAATCCAATCCTGGAAAGACGCCAGTATGCCCCTGATAAAAAAATAAAACTCTTCTATCTGGACACCTTATGGCCTCAACTGAACCAACCCAAGCTTCTGAAAAACAATTTGCGATCCAAAAATTATTTGTAAAAGACCTTTCTTTTGAATCACCTAATACCCCGACCGTGTTTACTGAAAAATGGGATCCATCCGTTGATATCAATTTAAACAGTAACGCAAAAAAAGCACCGCAAGACCTGTTTGAAGTCTCTATAACCGCGACCGTTACCGTTAAAAATAACGACAATGTCGCCTACCTGGTCGAAGCAACGCAAGTTGGTATTTTTGGTGCTAAGGGCTTTTCTGATGAAGAACTTGGCCCTCTCTTAGGCAGCTTCTGCCCAAGCACGTTGTTTCCCTATTTACGTGAAGTAATTTCGGAAATGGTCACTAAGGGTGGTTTTCCTCCAATGTTGCTTAACCCCGTTAATTTTGATGCTTTGTATGCGCAACATCAGCAACAAAATGACGTTACTAAAGCCAACTAAATAGGGCATTATGACCCAGGAAGCAATAGCCGTAATTGGCGCGGGGTCTTGGGGCACAGCGATGGCCGTCATGATGGCAAGATCTGGCCACCCTGTCACCTTATGGGGGCATGACCCTGAACATATTCAACAATTACGAACAGACAAGAGTAATCGAACATTTCTTCCCGGTACTGACTTTCCGGCCAACCTTTTGGTAACGGATGATTTGGAAAAAACTGTCTCATCACATACTTTTTTAATGCTCGCTGTCCCCAGCCATGCGTTCAGAGAGACCTTATTAAAGTGCAAACCACACCTTCAACCAGACACGCTGATCACCTGGATAACTAAAGGATTTGAAACCAATACCGGCTTCTTGGCTCACGAGGTTGTTTTAGATACTTTGGGCGACAACACGCCTATAGCCTTGATCTCTGGGCCCAGCTTTGCGCTTGAAGTGGCTGAGAATTTGCCCACAGCTGTTGTCGTTGCGTCTCCTGATATCAATATTGCCACACACGTGGCTGATACCATTCGATCATCAAACTTTCTTGCCTTTCCAAGTAACAACATTGCCAGCGCTGAAATTGGTGGTTCAATGAAGAATATTTTAGCCATTGCCGCTGGTATTTCTGATGGATTGGGTTACGGTGCCAATGCACGTGCTGCCCTTATTACACTGGGTTTAAATGAAATGGTGCAACTTGGCTATGTCTACGGTTGCTCAGAGAGTTCCTTCCTCGGTTTGGCCGGTGTTGGCGACCTGGTTCTAACTTGTACAGACGACAAGTCGCGTAATCGACGCCTGGGTTTACAACTTGGAAAAGGTAAGAAAGTTGATGAGGCCAAACAAACCATCGGCCAAGAGGTAGAAGGCATTCATGCTGCCCGTGAAGTGTATGCGATATGCAAAAAGTGGTCGCTCGATATGCCGATCTGTATTCAAACTTACCGTATTTTATATGAAGGCCTTTCGCCTGAAGTAGCTGTTAGGTACCTTCTTGGCCGCGCCCAACTGGTGGAACCTCAGCTAAATTAAATCACCATTCAAAGTCATGTTGTCGCCAAGCTTCATAAACAGCAACCGCGACAGAATTTGATAAATTAAGACTTCGATTGCCTTCTTTCATTGGAATTAATATGCGCTGCTCCTCCGGCAGTGACCCAATAAATGCTTTTGGAAGCCCACGTGTTTCTGGCCCAAAAACTAGCGCATCGCCGACTTGGTAGCTCACTTGCGCATAATTACTTTTTGCAAACCTTGAAAAAGCAAACACTCTATTGGGTCGCTCTGCTTCTAAAAAATCAGCAAAATTTTGATACTCTTTAACGTCCGCCGTGTCTCGATAGTCCATGCCGGCTCGCCGCAACTGTTTATCATTGATCTCAAATCCAAGCGGGTGAATTAAACTCAAACGCACGCCCGAGTTGGCACAAAGTCGCATCACATTACCGGTATTTGGTGGAATTTCTGGTTCAAATAAAACTACGTGAATCATGCTGATATTGATTTTCGGTTAACTGATATAATGCCGACATTATCTCATTATCAGTCATCAAATGTTACATCCAAAATTAGCCTCTTACTTCTGTGGAATGCGTTTTCAAACACCTGTCGTTTTATTATCTGGCTGCGTAGGGTTCGGTCAAGAATATACACGTGTAGATGGTTTCTCTCATCAGGATATTGGCGCCGTTTGCCTGAAAGGTACCACTCTAAATGCACGCCCCGGTAACCCAACACACCGGGTCTATGAAACACCATCCGGTATGCTCAATGCTATTGGTTTACAAAACCCGGGAGCTGAAACGGTAGTGAATGACATTCTACCTTCACTGGATTTTGAAGAAACGCGTTTTATCGCCAACGTATCCGGTTCAACCATAGAAGAATATACCGACGTCACTCGCTTATTTGATCAGTCCCCAATTGATGCAATCGAAATTAATATTTCTTGCCCAAACGTTAAGGAAGGCGGTGTAACCTTTGGCAATGACCCTGATATGTCGGCCCGCGTTGTTGAAGCCTGTCGCTCTGTTACAAAAAAACCGATCATTACAAAGTTATCGCCCAATCAAACTAACATCGCAGACAATGCCAAGCGCTGCTTAGAAGCCGGTAGCGATGCCTTTTCTGTCATTAATACGCTGATGGGGATGGCCATTGACACTAAAACACGCACACCAATTATCGGCAATGTTCAGGGCGGCCTTTCCGGCCCCGCCATCAAACCGATCGCTTTATTGAAAGTACATCAGGTCTATCAAGTCTGCCGTGATCATAATATTCCCATTATTGGACAAGGTGGTATCACAACAGTTAACGATGCCCTTGAGTTTATCATTGCTGGTGCCAGCGCCATTGGACTTGGAACCGGCTTATTTTACGATCCCTTGTTAAGCAAAAAAATTAATGATGGCCTCATTGATTATTTAGATGACCATCAGTTAAGTCATCTTTCTGAGTTGGTTGGCAGCTTGGATAGCTAGCCATGTGCTCCCGCCTAAGGTATGCTGCTCTTTTTTATACTTTTTTTGAAATATGGCGCCTAAACTCATTATATTTGTTGCACTGACCACGTTAATAACTCGCGTTTCGGCGGAGCCTTCTCAACAACTCGACACACAGCTTTCTGATGTCAACGTCATCGCCACCACCCCTCTTCACGGTGTTGGGTTGGATAAAAATAAACTGCCCTACCCTGTTCAAACCGCCGACGCTAAACAGTTGAAAAATGCCCAAAGCCTTGATCTAAGTGACTATGCAGCACAGCATTTAAGCAGCGTCCACCTTAATCAAGCGCAGAATAACCCTCTCCAACCAGACCTTCAATACCGTGGCTTTACCGCCTCACCTTTATTAGGAAATTCTCAAGGGCTATCGGTTTATATGAATGGTGTTCGCATTAACGAACCCTTTGGCGATGCGGTCAATTGGGATGTTATCCCCAAATCATCTATTGCAGGCATTAACCTAATGGCTGGCTCCAACCCTCTATTTGGCCTCAATACGCTGGGCGGTGCACTGTCCATCAATACTAAAAATGGCTTTACTCACCCCGGGCATTCCGTACAAGCATACGGGGGCTCGTTTAACCGACGAACAGCAGAGTTTGAAAGTGGCGGCAATAAAAACAACCTCAGTTATTTTGTTACGGGCAACTGGTTTAAAGAAGACGGCTGGCGCGATCATTCAGACTCTGACGCAAAGCAACTGTTTGGTAGTGTCGGCTGGATGTCGCACAAGACAGAACTAGAGCTCACCATCGCAGCCGCTGATACAGACTTAAACGGCAATGGCTCATCACCCCTTGAATTACTTAGACAAGACCGTAAAGAGGTCTTTACCTATCCAGACAATACCCAAAATGAATTACGCATGGGAAGTTTCTCGATGGACCATTGGTTTAGCGAACGCGTCTTGCTCTCCAATACTATTTATTTCCGCCGAAATGATCGTCTAACATTTAATGGTGACGGCTCGGACTACGGTGTTATCGATTCTTTTGCTTTCGGTAACGGATTAAACGAGGAAGGCGATGTTGTTATTACCGCTGCAGAGTGCGGTGGTGGATGTACAGCTGGGGATATAGTCGAGGATGGAGAGCAACTAACAGATCAAAACGGACATATCATTAATCCCGGCCTTGATGACGATGAAATAGCCGTTAACAACCACAGTTTTACCGAGCAAGATGCCGCTGGGTTGACTACTCAATTGACCTTTCTCAATGACCTATGGGGGCACGAAAACCAGCTCATCACCGGTCTAAGTATTGATAGCGCCGACATCGCCTATACCTTTGAAACCGAAATAGCCACGTTTACACCCGAGAGGGGCACTATAGTAAGTGGCCTTACCGATGCAGACAGTGTTGTTGATGCAAACATAAAAACAAGCACCGCCAGTTTCTTTTTTATGAATAATATGACGCTAAACGAACAGTTCACTCTAACACTCGCGGGGCGCTACAACTATTCTCGGATAAAAATCTCCGGCACTAACGGTGATAACAACGTTGTACCGGTTGGTGAAAGTGGGACGCACACGTTTATTCGCTTTAATCCTTCAGCAGGTTTAACCTATAATTTTCGACCCGACCTCAGCAGTTATTTAGGCTATAGCGAGTCTTCCCGCGTACCAACGCCCGCTGAACTCACCTGCCACGATCAAACAAACCCGTGCGCGCTGCCTAACTCTTTTTTAAGTGACCCTCCTCTCGATATGGTCATCGCAAAAACATGGGAAGTCGGTTTACGCGGTCATCAGCAAACACTTAATTGGCATCTTGGTTTATTCCAAACCACTAACCATGATGATATCTATTTCCTACCCACAGAAGAAGGGCCGGGACTAAGCCCCGGTTACTTTGATAACATTGGTAAAACCCAGCGCCGCGGCCTTGAGTTTTCTTTGTCCGCTCGCTTCGAGCGATACAGTGGGTATTTAAACTACAGCTGGATTGAAGCTATTTTCAAAGATAGCTTTGTCGTTAATTCGCCTAACAACCCCGCTGCCATCACCAGCGGTCACAATGATTTCATGGTTTCTAATGGCGATCACATTCCTAGCATTCCCCAGCATACCCTTAAGTGGGGTGCTGATTGGCAAGCGACAAACCAGATCTCTATCGGCTTCAATGCAATTTATAACGCGAGTCAATACTTTAGAGGCGACGAAGCCAATCTAAGCAGTCAAGTGGGGGGGTACACCGTTTTCAACTTGCACAGCCGTTATAAAATAAACAAAAACATTGAGGTCTTTGCTCGTATTGATAATCTCTTTGACCGAGAATACGAAACGTTCGGGCTATATGGTGAAGCAGACGAAGCACCCGGTTTTGCTAACTTCACCGACAGCCGTTTCTATGGTGCCGGTGCACCAAGAGCTGGCTGGGTTGGAGTTGAATTTAAGCTTTAAGTGTCGGTCGACATCGCTACTTTTCATCACTGACGCATTGCATTAAGCGCTAAAATCTTTAATTTTACGCGTTAACGTGTTGCGCCCAAGGCCTAATAGCTTAGCGGCTTCTTGCCGACGCCCCTTGGTCATCTCCAGTGCCTGCATTATAAGCACCTTCTCAATTGAAGCCACCACCCTTTTAGCAATGTCCAACTCGCCAGATAACAGCCTTTTCTGAATATCCTTTTTAGCAGCACCCAGCCAATCAACACCGTCAATGGTTTTCTCAGCCACTTCGGCATGTCTTAGTTCGTCCGGTAAATCATCTAAATGAATCGTGTTACTTGGGCACATCGCTGTTAATAAATGACAAGTATTTTCAATTTGCCTGACATTCCCCGACCAGGATAAGCTTGAAAGATAGGCCATCGCTTCTTTGTCTAACACCTTAGCTTCATCACCCAATTCATTCGCCGCTTTTGTTAAGAAATGGTTCAATAACTGCGGAATATCTTCTTTACGCTCTCTAACGGGAGGGATTTTAATTCTTACTACATTCAAACGATGGAACAAGTCTTCCCTAAAAAGCTTTTCTTCAACTAATTGCTCTAACCCCTGATGAGTCGCCGCAATGATCCGAACATCAACCTTTATAGGCTGGTGCCCGCCCACTGAAAAAAACTCCCCATCCGATAATACACGCAACAGACGTGTTTGCATTTCAGCCGGCATATCGCCAATTTCATCTAAAAATAAGGTTCCACCATCCGCTTGTTCGAAACGACCTTTTCGGCGACTGGCTGCACCCGTGAACGCCCCTTTCTCGTGACCAAAAAGCTCCGACTCCAATAAATCTTTAGGTATCGCGGCCATATTTAAAGCAATGAAGGGCTTTTCCCTTCTAAGGCTGTGTTGGTGTAACGCTTTTGCAACCAACTCCTTACCCGTGCCCGATTCACCGTTTATCATTACGGTAATGTTTGAGCGTGATAAACGTCCAATCGCTCTGAAAACCGTCTGCATAGCTGGCGCGCTACCAATAATACCCGATTCACTGGCTTCATCCTGAGCACCCGTCTCTTCGACAGACACATTCTTTTGGTGATGAGCATATGCACGCTCTACCTGATTCACCACTTCATCCACATCAAACGGTTTAGGTAAATATTCAAAAGCGCCGCCATCGTAGGCTGATACAGCACTGTCCATATCGGAATGGGCCGTCATTACAATTACAGGCAAATCCGGCGAGCTAACATGAAGCTCAGCCAATAATTCAATACCATCTTTTCCTGGCATCCGTATGTCTGTTATTAACACATCAGGCCTGTCTTTATGCATCAAGTCGATGATACCTTCCGCATTCTCAAAACAGGTTACCTGATGACCTTCCCTTTTAAGCGCCGTTTCTATTACCCAGCGTATTGATCGATCATCATCGACAACCCATACCTTAATTTTTTCACTCATATTTAATGCATCCCACTTTTCAACTAATTGTGCCTTTTTTTCTATTGGATCATCCTTGTTTATTAAAAGCGTTTTCCTTACGGTATCTTTTCTAACGGTAATATTGTTGAAAACACGGTTCGGCCGGGTTCACTAGCCACCTCAATAATGCCGTTATGACGCTGAACATTGGTTTGCGCTATAGATAAACCTAAACCTGTACCTTCTGTTCTACCTGTTACCATTGGGTAGAAAATTTTAGTTTGCATCTCTTTCGGAATACCCGGCCCATTATCAATAACATCTATTTTTATCGCTTGCTTACGCGTTTCTTCACCAATGGTAAAATTTCGATGTATCCGGGTCTTTAATATAATTTCACCACCTTCTTGGACTGCTTGTGTCGCATTTCTAACAACGTTTAACAGCGCCTGTATTAACTGATCTTTATCTGCTTTTATTTCTGGAAGACTTGGGTCATAGTCGGTTTTCATGATTATTTTTTCATTCACCTCGGCCCTGACTAACTGACGAACTCGTTCAAGAATAACGTGTATGTTGATGTACTGATGGTTAGGTAGCTCTGATGAGCCCAACATCCTATCGACTAAATTTCTTAAGCGCTCAGCCTCTTCGGTAATAACTTGAATATACTCTTCATAACCGCCATTCAGCTCTTTTGATAACAATTGCGCCGCCCCACGAATCCCGCCCAGTGGGTTTTTAATTTCGTGTGCGAGGCCCCTCAGCATATTGGTTGCCAGCTCGTTCTGCGATAGCAGTTTTTCGTCATGATCAATTTGTAGATAGTGATTAAAATCAACCATTTCAACCAGGTTTTTTGCTTCACCATCTATTGATACTGGGGTTACTGATAAACTAATTTTTCTTTCTATTCCAACCGGGCTATTTATAGACACTAAATGCTCTGTGATCTTTGATCCCAATTGCCAACTGCGCCTTAGCACATTAGCAATATCAAAACTGGCCATGTCAAACAGCTTTTCTGCCTTAACACCTATGGCTTTACGCTCACTAATATCCAACATTTCTTCTGCAGCGTTATTAAGATAAGTCAGCATACTTTTTTCGTCGAACAGCAACATACCAACAGAAAGTTGTTCCAATAGTGAATTCGGCAAATGAGTATTTGTTTTCATTGTTGATAATAAGCAAGTAATGCGCCAATTTATAGCGCCCATATTTACAGCGCGTTTTAAAAATCGTGTTCAGTCTATGAACGCGTTGTCCGCACTATTATGGTGCGTTTTATGGTATCAGCCATGCGCTAACGCTCATCGTTTTATATTACGATGAAGATAGAACGTTATTTTTTGACTAGTAATTTTGAAGCCGCCGTTGCTATCTACCACCTGTATTTGGAGCGTATGTTCGCCTGGGGCCAGCCCTTGCACATCGAAGTTGAGTTGCTTAACACCATCAATCAGCAACTCAACAACATCACCTTTTTGTAATGCCGGTTGTAAATCATACGTCACATTCACCGTGCCTTGATTGTTCCTAACGGTCCCTCGGTCAATAGGGGAAATAATATCCAATGTGCTATACGGGACGTTTTCGCTCGGTGCCTCAGCCTCGTCCTTGGGCTGAACTGCTTTGTCTTTTTCAATGGTTTGAACAGGAGCTTCATACGTCATGACTGGCGGCACGAACACTTTTTCAGCGCCTTTCACCGGCGTGTCTGAATAGGATGTTTTACCTTGTTTATTGGTGTATTTATAAATATCTGCCTGTACAGCACCAGCCAGAAAAAAACATATCAATAAAACCCTGCTTTTCATTATTCCGTCCTTCTGTTGTCGTGCCGATAAGCCATAAGACCATAATTTTTGGATTTTGTGCAAAAAAACCCCGCATTTGCGGGGTTTTTCACAACTTCTACACTGTCTATTGGAAGTTATAGACTGTAATACATATCAAGCTCTACAGGGTGAGTACTCATACGTAAACGCGTGACTTCTTCCATTTTAAGAGCAATGTAATCATCAATCATACCGTCAGTAAACACACCACCTTCAGTTAAGAAAGCACGATCTTCATCTAATGCTTTAAGGGCTTCGTCAAAAGATGTTGCCACTTGAGGAATGGCTGCTTCTTCTTCAGGAGGAAGATCATAAAGGTCCTTATCCATCGCATCGCCAGGATGAATTTTATTTTTAATGCCATCAAGACCAGCCATTAACATTGCTGAGAAACATAGATATGGATTTGCTGTTGAATCACCAAAACGAACTTCAATTCGACGACCTTTTGGATTTGAAACAAAAGGAATTCGGATAGAGGCTGAACGGTTACGTGCTGAATAAGCCAACATAACAGGTGCTTCAAAACCAGGAACTAAACGCTTGTAGCTGTTTGTTGAAGCATTTGCAAACGCATTAAGCGCTTTAGCATGTTTGATGATACCACCAATGTAGAACAACGCTGTTTCAGATAAACCCCCATATAAATCGCCTGAGAATAATGCTTTACCGTCTTTAAAAATAGATTGATGTACGTGCATGCCATTACCGTTGTCACCAACGATTGGCTTAGGCATAAAAGTAGCCGTTTTACCGTAAGCATGAGCAACATTTTGAACAACGTATTTAAGTTCTAAGACTTCATCGGCTTTCTTTACCAGTGTGTTGAATACCGTGCCAATTTCACATTGACCTGCTGTAGCAACCTCATGGTGATGTACTTCCGTTTCTTGGCCCATTTCTTCAAGTGTTAAGCACATGGCTGCACGCATATCGTGAAGAGAATCTACCGGTGGCACTGGAAAGTATCCACCTTTTGTGCCCGGACGGTGACCCATATTGCCACTTTCATAGTCTTTTTCAGAGTTCCAACCAGCCTCTTCAGAGTCAATTTTATAGAAAGTACCTGACATATCCGTATTCCAACGAACATCATCAAATACAAAAAATTCATTTTCTGGGCCAAAATAAGCTGCATCACCAATACCCGTTGATTGGAGATACTCTTCTGCTCTTTTAGCTATTGAGCGTGGGTCTTTATCATAGCCAGACATATCGCTAGGCTCAACAACATCACAACGAATAATCAATGTTACGTCATCAAAAAATGGGTCTAAAACAGCTGTTGATGGGTCTGGCATCAAAATCATGTCTGATTCGTTAATACCTTTCCAGCCTGCGATGGAAGATCCATCAAACATTTTGCCGTCTTCAAACACACCCTCATCGACTGTGTGAGATGGAACCGTTACGTGTTGTTCTTTACCAATGGTATCAACGAAACGGAAATCAACAAAAGCAACTTCTTTTTCTTTGATCAGGTCTAATACATCTTGTGCTGACATGTTTACTCCTTAAGTTTTTAAAATTATTACGTCTAAATTAGTTAGCGTGCAATATTTTTGCACATATTGTGCCAAAACATAACTCTTTGATTTTTAATCTTATTCGCCTAAATTTATCAAAATAAGCCCCATAATAGGGCAAATTATTTATAACCGCGCTATTTTGGTGCATCCTACAAAAACACCACCTTAACCGTTGTTACATTGGGAACACTCAGTGTTCTCGCTTTAAACTGTTCAGATAACGCCTGTGCTTGCTGAACGCTTTCAACGCTATCTAACGATAACTCTATTTCAACTTCCACTTTACCGTCAAGGTAATGAAGATTAATATTTGATACTTCGTGTTTTTGAATCAGCTCTCCCCACGCCTCATCAAACTGTGACATCAGGCGATCTCTTAAAGGTAGGTTCACACTGGGCGAATACTTTTCATCGTCCTCTGGATCAATATGTACCATGACCTCACCAATATTCTCTATCCCTTTAATCAATGACAAGCGAACAGTCTCACTGATTAAGTGGCCCTCTGAAACACTGATTTTTGGATCGACAAGAATATGAACATCTACTAAAGCCGTAGCACCCATTTTTCGAGTACGTAAAAAATGCAGTTCCCTCGTGCCATTAACCTCTAAAATGATGCGCTTTATATTCTCTACAACATCAGCATCTAGCGCTGTATCAACTAACTCTTTACTTGAGCTCAACACTAAATCAACGCCTATTTTCATCACCATCAGACCCACGATAATCGCCGCGATAGAATCGAAATATTGGAACCCGGCCATTTCAAGACCCACGCCGAACAAAACAACTAACGATGAAATTGCATCGCTTCTGTGGTGCCAGGCATTAGCTCTCAGCAAATCGGACGCTGTTTTTTTTGCGGTAACCATCGTTAAATGGAACAACACCTCTTTAGACAATACCGATACCACCGCTACCGAGATAACCAACCAGCCATGTGACAAGGTCTGGTCATTGAAAAAACGGGAAATGGCATCCCAAATAATGGCACCAGCAACGGCCATTAATAATGTTCCAAGAATAACCGTCGCCAGCGTCTCGAAACGTGCATGCCCATAAGGGTGCTGTTCGTCCGCTTCATGCCCGGCATGATGAGACGCGTAATACACTAGACCGTCTGATAATAAATCAGATAACGAATGAAGCCCGTCAGCAATCAATGCATGTGACTGGCCCAGCCAACCGAAACCAATTTTTAGCACCGACAAAATAAGATTAACCACTCCACCAATGACGGTGATTTTCTTTTTGGCCGTTGTTTCACTCATTGTTGTCGACATAATTTTAACCACCTACTTTGATAATCAGACTGTATTCGTGATCAATTTCTTCAGCTGTTAGTACGGTATGGCCATTAATCCTACACCATGCTGGGATATCTTGCATAACGCCTGGGTCTGTACATGTGACTCGCAAATGCTCGCCAGGCGCCATCGTTTTAATCCTATCTTGTGTCTTAATAACCGGCATGGGGCACATCAAGCGGCGTGCATCTAGCTCAATCATACTCGCCACGATGGTTCTATTTCATCCGGCTTTAATGGAGTTACTGTATAACTCTGGCTAACACCCTTTTCCGTTACCTCAACCTCCACTGTTTCAGCATCTCGGCCTTGGCTAAAGCGCGCAACAATTTGCGAGGCCAACTTAAGATCCTCATCACTCGCCTTGCCATCCAATAAGGTTAAAGGCCCTTTATGGCTCATTGTTCTTAAGGTGATAAATTGTTTTTTATAGCCCTGTAAGAAATTATTTTCCCCTTCCTCACGCGCAATAATCAGTTTGAAGTGGGGCTTAGGACGAATATGGCGTCCCACTTTCAACAACATGATATCGTCTATCTCATAATCTCGCTTACCACGTGAAGCCCATAAATCTGTCAACTTAACTGAATAGGCTTTATCGGTTAGAAAACAGCATCCGCCAGCCGGCTGCGCATAGTCATCAAAACCGAACTTTTGCGCTAACGCCATTTGAGGTTTACGTGTCCGACCACTAAAGTCATACAACTCATCACGATTCACCCAACCCTCTCGCTCAGGTAAAGTCTCGGGCAGATTTTGCGCGCACAAAGGCCTGAGTAAGCGATCATCTGCTCCTGACTCTTCGGATATAACCGGCATCGTCTCTCTGCGCTGTGACATCGGCCGTTGACCAATCACTTCACCGGTAATAATAAAATCAAAGCCGTTCTCTTCTGCCCACTCTTTTGCTTTCCCTACCATAAAGATTTTGCAATCTAAACAAGGGTTCATATTTGCGCCGTAACCGTGTTTTGGGTTGATCAACACATCTTTATATTCTTCAATAATATCAATGATATGAAGTTTAATTCCGAGCTTTTCAGCGCTCCACAATGCATTGTTTCTCTTCGGTTTCGCTTTATCTTTTTTTCGAATCGCATGGGTATGCCCTTCTACACAAAACCCCGTATAAAAATTGATGCCTTCGACATGAACGCCTTGCTCCAGCATAACTTTTGCCGCCAACAGCGAATCGAGCCCACCAGAAATAAGCGCAACCGCTTTACGTTGTGTTGCCATAACTGTCTCTATATTTAGTCTAAAGCGCATTATACCGGATTGGTTTTCTTATGTTGATGCCCTAACAAGCGAGTTAAGCGATAAAACACATTAAATAGCCTCAGCATTTGGCTTCGCATTAATGATAAGTAAAGCCTTATTAGATATACTGGTCGTTTTTTAAATAATCGTTTATTTACCGTGTCAAAATCAAAACAAGACCTCATGACGTTCCAAGGCCTTATTCTTGCTTTGCAGGAGTATTGGGCTGCCCAGGGGTGCGTTATTCTTCAGCCCCTAGACCTTGAAGTCGGCGCGGGCACTTTCCACCCAGCTACTTTTTTACGCGCGATTGGCCCAGAACCCTGGTCTACGGCTTATGTGCAACCTTCGCGCCGCCCGACCGATGGTCGCTTTGGCGAAAACCCAAATCGCTTGCAACATTACTATCAATTTCAGGTATTAATTAAACCATCTCCCGATGATATACAGAATTTATACCTTGGCTCTCTAACTCACCTTGGGCTAGATATGCTGGAGCATGATATTCGCTTTGTTGAAGACAACTGGGAATCCCCAACCCTGGGCGCCTGGGGGCTTGGCTGGGAAGTTTGGCTAAACGGTATGGAGGTCACCCAATTTACATATTTTCAACAAGTCGGCGGCTTGGATTGTCGCCCCGTTAGCGGTGAAATCACCTATGGGCTTGAGCGCATTGCCATGTATATCCAAGGTGTTGAAAGTGTCTACGACCTTGTTTGGACAAGCAATGAAAAGGGTGTTGTGACTTATGGCGATGTTTTTCACCAAAATGAAGTGGAAATGTCAGCCTACAATTTCGACCTTGCAGACACCGACGTTATGTTTAAACAGTTTGATGCATGTGAAACTGCCTGCAATCTATTAATCGAAAAAGGCTTAGCTTTGCCGGCCTACGAACAGGTATTGAAAGCCTCTCATACCTTTAACTTGCTCGACGCACGCCATGCCATTTCCGTAACAGAAAGGCAGCGATTTATTTTACGCGTACGAACCTTATCAAAACGAGTTGCTGAAACGTATTTTGCCTCACGTGAAGCCCTTGGTTTCCCCATGTTAAAAACTGAGGAGGCTTCATCATGACAACTAAAGACCTCTTATTTGAACTAGGCTGTGAAGAACTGCCACCGACAACACTCACAACCTTACGGGATCACCTGTTGTCTGGTCTTTGTGCTGGATTAGAAGAAGCCAGTCTTAGCTATACAAAAACTCATGGCTACGCCACACCTAGGCGTTTAGCTATCTGGGTTGAAGGGCTTCAAACAGCACAAGCAGATAAGCTTGTGGAAAAACGTGGCCCAGCGCTTGCGGCGGCCTACGATAAAGAAGGCAAGCCAAGCAAAGCCGCTTTAGGTTTTGCACGAGGCTGTGGTGCTGACTTTAACGACCTTGAAACACTAAAAACAGATAAAGGCGAGTGGCTGTCTTATAAAAAATTGGAAGAAGGCCAACCGGCAGAAGCCCTTATTCCAGCTATTATTGAAAATGCCCTTGCTCGCTTACCGATCGCTAAACGCATGCGCTGGGGTCGCTCCAATGACGCCTTCGTTAGACCTGTTCACTCCGTTGCCCTGCTATTAGGCAACGATATTATCAACAGCGAGTTTTACGGTATTAAGGCCTCCAACCTTTCTTTTGGCCACCGTTTTCATGCCCCTGAAGCTATTAAAATCAACGATGCCAGCAGCTACTCGGATCAACTCACTTCTGCCTACGTTATTGCAGATTTTGAAGCACGTAGAAACCTTATTGAACAACAGGCCCACCAAGCCGCTGAAGCGGTTAATGGCAAAGCCCATATTGATTCACTCTTATTAGATGAAATTACCGCCTTGGTGGAACACCCTGTTGCTGTAACCGGCTGTTTCGATAAGCACTTTTTGGCCTTACCTAAAGAAGTGCTTATTACCACCATGCAAATCAACCAAAAGTATTTTCCGGTTCTTGATGCAAACGGTGGTTTGCTCCCTTATTTTATTACCATCAGTAATATTGATAGCAGCAACCCACAATCGGTCCGTCATGGCAACGAACGTGTTATCAGCCCCAGACTATCGGATGCTGAATTTTTCTGGCAACAG